>Ga0123355_10010378_pt1 | contig 14271 bp, 12 predicted proteins | sample TergutEmb28metaG_3_FD_89872 | JGI IMG/M metagenome (GOLD analysis project Ga0123355, IMG submission 89872) | Embiratermes neotenicus P1 segment gut microbial communities from Petit-Saut dam, French Guiana - Emb289 P1 | ecosystem: Host-associated > Arthropoda: Insects > Digestive system > Gut ...
TAACCTCAGCGCTGTGCAGTACATGTAACCCTAGCATCTGACAACTTCGTTAAGGAAAATACTATTCTGTCTGCACTCTAACAAAGCGGCATTAAAATACGTACACCGGAATGTCTTCAGATTTTCGAACAGCCTTCTCCTTTATACACCCAGTCTTCAAAAACCCATACAATTACTTATTTACTTACTCCATGGTGCAGAGTCCTTCTTGAGAAACTAACTGGTTTGCAGCTAGTCAAGAAATTCACCGCATTTCAAGGAACCCGAAGGTTCATTATCGCACTCAAAAGCGTCCGCCACCCGTCTCTATCCTGGGCCAGCCCAGTCCAGTCCATATACCCACATCACACCTCCTGGAGATCCATCCTAATATTATCCACCCATCTATGCCTAGGTCTCCCCAGTGGTCTCTTTTCCTCCGGTTTCCTCACCAAGACCTTATATACCCCCTCTCCTCACCCATACGCGCCACATTCCCAGCCCACCTCATTCTTCTCGATTTTGTCACCCACACAATATTGGGTGAGGAGTACAAATCATTTAGCTCCTCGTTATACAATCTCCTCCATTCCCCCGTTACATCGTCCCTCCTAGGTCCAAATATTCTCCTCAACACGATGTTCTCAAACACCCTCAGTTTCCTTTCCTCCCGCAATGTCAGCGACCAAGTTTCACACCCATAAAAAACCACAGGCAAAATTATAGTTCTATATATATCTTAATCTTTAAATTTTTGGATATCAACCTAGAAGACAAAAGATTCTGCGCCGAATGATAACAAGCATTTCCTGACCTCAGTCTGCTCTTAATTTCTTTCGAAATAGAATTTTGCCCACATGTGAGTGTTTCTTAACATTAATATTTTACAGGGAGAGGTTGTTAGCACCTCGCCCAACCCCCAAGCTGGAGGACCATCTCTTGTCGGCTGTCCTCGACTGCTTATTTAATTTATTCGCAGCTACCCTCCATCGTAGGCCGTTCCTCTATCCGCAACCTGTGGACTCGCCATGCCGTGGTGACAGGGACCCACTACATGGAACTCATACAATTACAGAGCCTAATTCAGGAGTTACTTGTAACATTTTCCTCACATGTTCAGTTATCTCCCATATGGTGTCGTCACTTAGAATATCCACTCAAATATAATGCACATTTTTCATCTTCCCGTACGTGCTACATGTCTCGCCAGTCTCTTCAGTCTTGGTAATTTGACTGAAATGCCATTTTGTAAATGGGACGTTCCATATTTTTTAACTGTTCCCACCCGCATATTCGTTCCTGCCTCACAAAGGCGCACCAACATTATTTTCTCATTTATCATTGTCTTCAAAAGCCGTTTGAGCTTGACACACCTGCAGTAATTATGTAAAAGTTTTCATTATATAAAATTCATCATTTCTTCTGACGAACTTCTGAACAGTTTAACTTCCCGACATGATAAGTGATACAGAAGGTCAAGCAATTACATTATCACAACCCTTAATACGAGCACCTTTCTCCGAGTGGTGCCTGTCACGTTACTCGATTGGTGAAAGCTCTTGACTTTTATTCGAGTGACATTCGGTCAGTTTGCTACGTAACGGACAAGTGATGAGTCTCCATTCTGTGAAGTCCAGGTACCCCTCTACTCTTTTGCGTTCGTGTGGCCTTCTGTTTAACTGTGGGGTTCAGCTGGCAGTGTGTGATTTTATAAATTTTAAATGGAGAAACAAAGTACATGACTGTCTGTGTTAGTGTTTGAAAACAGATTGATTGAATGACCGAATTTACTGTAAAGGAATAAATAGCTTGTGTAACAGTTATTTTGCCTAAATCAATGAATAGCTCTATGAATGCGAGAATGATTAACTAAATTATTGAGTGAATACGTCACTTGTTTTACATATGTGTAACGAGAAAACGAATGGATGAAAGCCTTAAATAAATAAATAAATTATTTATGTGTTGACTAAATTAATTGAATTATTTAGTCTTAAAATGTTCGTATTCATTGACTTAGCTTACTTATAGTAAGCATCTGGCGAGTTAATTAATATATAAAATCATTATGTAATTGAATATATTAAATGATCATGTTAGGGTGTACAAATCCCAGGCGCCAGGTCGCTTTGGCTTCTAAATTTTGTACAGCGGTCCCTTATTTGTGGGTCCGCCTTATGAACCTTCCTTCGTGTCGTCTTCTTGGAGCCTAAAATTTTGAGATGGCTCGTAGATTCTTCAAAAACTTGTGCATCTCCGAATTAGGTCTACGTGGATCGGCAGAAAATTAAACACATGTCTACATTCACACCCGGTCCAGCAAGAGCGGATGACGTATTTCGATCTGAATCCGACAGCCAAGAATTTAAAGTTAAATGCACCGCATTGTTTCGCCTTATGTTCAGACGGCACGTGGTTTCAAAATGAGACCCAGGTTGGCATAATTTTTCGTAGTGTTACTTGATGTTGATTTTGTTGTTGTTGTTGTTGCTAAGATTATATATTTAGCTTTGGAGATAGACGAGTGAATGAATGTGGAGCACTGGCAGAATGATAGTGACAGGGAAGACAGAGGTACTCGGAGAGTAACCTGTCCCAGTGCCACTTTACCCATCACAAATCTCTCATGGTCTGGCCCACGGATTGAACCGGTCCTCCGGCGATGAGTGGCCGGCTACTGGCCGCCTGAACAAGCTGTCGGTCTGTACCTGACAGTCGGAGACCACAATTCAATCCTCTGTCTACCGAGACGTAGTTGTGAAATTAACCAAGAGTACGAGGGCATTTGACGTGTTGACATATGGTATGTGAATCTGTACGTACCACAGAATGTTAAATAAACAAGACAGTAGCGTTAGTGCAACCATTGTTGCACAGAAAAGCAATAAGTATAACACATTTTCAGGGTGTATTTGTAGCTTTAGGTATCCAGCGTGCAATGCGCATGTGCCTTATTGTTGTCTTTGGCCTGCCCGGCTGTAGAGAATTTTTCCACATTGTCATAAACTGCATGATTTTCGAAAGAAAGTTGTTGAGCATAAAATGTGTGTTTTGATTTTCTCTACAACTTTTGTTTGAAACCTTTCTCATTTTAAGAAGAAATGAGAGAGATATGATCAAATATGTATAAGTCTTCATGTAAAGTACCCGTTATTCTTCTCATATTTTAGCGAAACTTGATTTTTCTCGACACATTTTCGAAAAATGCTCGAATATTCAAAGCAGGAGCCGAGGTGTTTCATGCGGACGGAAGGTTGGGCGGACGGACAGAAAGACATGACAATGCGAAAGCACCAGAACATTAAAGAGTGATAGGGGACTGGCTGAATGCACGGAATATGAAGAGTCACTCAGGACCCGCTGTGATAAGGGGAGCTTGTCTACGCAGTTCAAAAGGCACGTGACGAAACTTGACGAATAGCAGTGTTTGTCTGTGGAAATGTGTTGCCGTTTGCATTTTCCTGTCTGTCTCCGTCTTCGTCCTTCTTACCATCCAGCGTTTTCGTCTCGCGCGGCAAACCTGATCGTTTTGGTATCTTCGCGCGTCGGCTGCCCTCAGCATATTTGTGTAATGTTACCCCATCAAACTAACTACACACACCAGTTCTTTTCATTGCTAAATCCACGGTAACTGGACTGAGTGTGAATTAGTTGACCGAGTCAACGACATCCTCCGATATAATAAGCAGCTGACGGACATATCAGGACATCCCACAAAGAGGCCACTGTCTGCTTGGAAATCCGTGTCATTTTCCTTTGCGTACCCATGCGTATAGAAATTAAGTATTGTCTTGACAAAAGCAGCATTCATCAAGATGACTTTTCACCAGGAAATTGGACGTAAATTTAAGGAAGAAGCTATATTAGTGGCGTACCGGGGACGGGGTCCAACCCCCCCGAACCCCCCTCCCCACGGAAATTCCGAATGCCTTCCAAAATCGTGCCAAAATCAACCCGATTGTAAAAACTGTTAAAAATCGCTGAATTTAGGACGCCAACACCCCAAGATGTTCGGAAAAAAGGAGTAAAATTCTAAAACTACCTAGGTTCGCAATTGTTTTACATTTGCAATGACGAATAAATTGGTTGTCATCATAAATAGTCTTAAAGTACCAACAATTAAGAAAATTTTTACTATATGAAATAAAATTTCTTGTACCAAATTACAGCTGCATCCAGAACCCCTGACTAGGGGGCTACCGCCCCCAGATCTCCGTTTTCTCTGTCCTCTGTCCTCAACTGAATTTATTGAACCCCCCGAACAAAACTCCTGGGTACGCCACTGAACTATAGTACTACTTTTTGGGCATAGCTTTTTATGGTGCTGAAACATGTATACGTCGGAAAGTAGATCATAAACACCTGGAAAGTTTTAAAATGTAATGCTGGAGAAGGGTGGAGATGAGCAGGTGGACCGATCGGGTGAGAAGTGAAGTGTTACAGGGAGTCAGGAAGGAGAAGAATATCCTACAAACAATAACAAGAAAGAAAGCTAACTGGATTGGCCACATCTTGCGTAGGAGCTGCGTTCTAAAGTACGTTATTGAAGGGAAGATAGAGCGAAGGATAGAATCGAGGTGAAAACAAGGAAGAAGACGTAAGAATCTACTGGGGATAGCCTTAAGGAAAAGACAGGATACTGGAAATTGAATGAGGAAGCACTAGATCGCACTCTGTGGAGAACTCGCTTTGAGAAGAGGCTATGGACGTGTCGTAAGACAGACTAAGGAATTAATGTGCACAGTGCATAGTCACAGACGCTAATCATGTTATGTTGAATTTGTTAGTTTATTATTACTCCGCTTGTGAAACTGGTATAAAATTCAAGTAACGCTATTTGACATGTAAAAATACCAACCCCTGTAATGTGATTTACCAGTGGACGGAGTGTGAGTGGCCATGTAACAATACTGTATTGACGTCAGCCCGCGTTCTTTCACTTTTCTTACCTGCTGTGTAACATAGGTGACTCGTTGGCTGTATTTGTTTCTGTGGGTGTTTTGAAGTGCCCATTGCGGTCGTACGTAACGGAGTCATTTTCCAATAGCCATAATCCCAGCTTATTGCAATACTGTTCTTATTTCGCTTTAATACGCAATCTGAAGGTATATCCTAACGCCACCTATTGTAGCGTTCAATATTCCGTTGCAGCCCCTGCAGGGAAATGCTTGGATGCTGTCTTAATATGTAATAGTAATTACCTTCGAAATCCCTCTTTTCACAGGATTATTCATTATTTCAGAAATCAATTCGACGCTGTTGAAGTGCATTCCAATTAATCAAGTGGTCACTGGTACTGCTTTCATGTCGAGAGGCACGTATCCTAACTTTCCCCCCAAAATTTATCGGGTTTATAAATGTAAATTTTGTGAAAATGATACGTCTTCATTTCTTTCATCCTCTCTTTTCCTTCTTTCCTTCGTTATTTCTTAACTTACTTAAGTAGGATATTATTTAGTACTTTCAGTCGGTTTATGCTCCTGCGAATTCAGTTTATATACCGAGCTAAGGAATAAAATCTAACGCTACACTGCATGGTGGCCGGCCACCACGTGAACAGTTGCCTGTAAGCCCCTGCTGTGGCCGCATGTACTGGGTGCGACAAAATATGGGATTCACGAATGGAACCAATTGCCTCCCAGGAGATGCCCTTCCTACAACTGATAACCAATGACTGCCTAATCTCACAAACTACATGTAACTCGTTTCCACGCACTGAGTAAGTAAGGAAGTAAGGAAGAATTGCAGTTAAATTTGGTGAACACAGGAAATGTTAAGAATAAGTTTAAAGATTCAGGGGAGAGTGGAGAGTCATTGTGGTTGGCAGTAGACTAAAATGTATGTTGAGATAAGAGAGCGTGTCGTCCTGGGAATCCGTAACAGCTGAAGAATCGGCGTTATGCGTGTTGACAGGGAAAAAAGTTGGGGCAAAATAAAGATTGACTCGACCGACAACAGTTTATTGTGATGGAATGTGAAACCCTTCGGGCGGTTGAAGCAACTTCATTAAGAGTCCCATCGATCACACGAAAGAATAAGAAAACCTCCAACTTATTTATAATCATACTGCTAAAACTTACAGTACCTTGTGATAATACTGCATTTGTTTGCTTAACTCCGTAAAGAATTGGGGTATATTTCTGCCATTAAAATATTGCAATGTTGTATACACACTGGAGGGGGGGGGGGACAGGGGATTAAGCGGAATGTTCACCGCCACTGACAACAAATACCTACTGGGAACTGCCAAATTTGGAAGACAATTTTTTTTGTATCATTCAAGCATTCAGGGCAGAACAAATTCGTCGCGAGAATCTTAAGCGTGGGAGCAAAAAGTGTGAAATGTTGTCTTCATAGAGCCGCGCGAAACAATTAAAATTGTGTACCCGACTTACAGCCTAAACTCAGTGGGTTGTGAGCCACTTGGTGCGAATAATCATTATCTGTGAAATTGCCGTGCTCATTTCTGTAGAACGATATAATTGGAAGTCTGTACGCCTTCGGGTTCCTCCATCTCTTTTAAATTTCATTCCTGTTTCCGGCTCCATTGCTCGTTTATCCCTTCCCCTCCGATTTTTCTTCCATCATAAGGGCTCGCTGTTCTATATGATCTAAGTGGTACAACCCCCCTGCGGCGGTTTTATCGATTCCCTTCCTCCATTCTTCTTACCTTATTTTTGCCACATCTGTCCCCCCCCATTCACTGTTTTTCCCTCCTGTGGTTTTAACTTATTTTTCGGTAGGCCTTGTGCTAAGAAATAATACTGATGATAAGGGTAATGAGTGTTTGTACTATATATGTTGTGTTCTTTAGAACGCACTCCCGTAATACATCCGTTGGGGATGGAATTAGATTTCTTTTCGCTATCTTCAGAACAGTGTATTTTCTTCAAGTATGATGTATTCTTTTACTCTTGTTGCTAGGCATAACGTAGGTTCAGTGGCGTACCCAGGAATTTTGTTCGGGGGGGGGGGGGGGGTCAAAAAATTCAGTTGAGGACAGAGGACAAAGAGAACGGGGATCTGGGGGCGGTAGCCCCCTTGTCAGGGGTTCTGGAGGCAACTGTGATTTGATACAAGAAATTTCATTTCTTATAGTAAAATTTTCTTAATTTTTGGTACTTTAAGTCTTTATGATGACAACCAATTTATTTGTCATTGCTAATGTAAAACAACTGCGAACCGACGGTAGTTTTAGAATTTTACTGCCTTTTTTTTTTCCGAACATCTTGGGGTGTTGGCGTCCTAAATTCAGCAATTTTTAACTGTTTTCACAATCGGGTTGAGTTTGGTACGATTTTGAAGGGCCTTCGGAAATTCGGGGGGGGGGGGTTTGAACACACCAAACCACCCCTCGGTACGCCACTGCATAGACTGAAAAGAAGAAAGAACTGTTAATAGTTATATTATCATTTACTTATTTCAATTGATCAGTTTTCTTTTATAAAACAAAACCAGCATATATTTCACTCAAAAAATTTTACTTTTTATTTTTCATTTGTTAATTGAACTAATGTGTTTGGCGACAGAATGTTGGAGGAAATGTTTGTTCTATACAGATTCTTATAAGGTTCAGCCACATGATGTTAACACCTGTGGTTTTCAATATGGCATTCAATTATGTAAAGCGGTTTAATCATAGGAATCTCTCAAGTGTTGGGGCTGGGGGATGAGGCGTGGAGAATCTGTGATGATTGCTACCGTTGTCAGCATGTCTGAATAGACGTTTGCAGTAGTAACAGTGAATTATTTAAGGGTTGGGGAGGTAGATGATTTCAGTACGGACACTATACTTATGATTTTTTACACCGCTTCTGCTGCATCATATTCAACAGTGATTCATTATTACAGTTTGAAATAATTGTCATGTCTATAAGATTACATTTCATTTACCATGAATGTAATAATGTGCTTCATAGGAGAATCGTGAAAAGTCGATCTATCCCATCAAATATGATTTTATGGATGCGTTGCTCTGTCTCTCCATTCTTCATGGCCACTGGCTGATACTGCGGTCCATTGCTATTTTGTGTTCTGTGTTTCCAGCCTAAATTGCCCTTCTGGATTATCAGTAAATAGACAAAGAGTTGAACCGTCAATTACAACTGTGATTTCAGACAATATCATTCATTGTCCAAAATGTGTTACACGTTTAAGCTTTTTGTAAAGTCCCCGTCAGGAATAGACAGGAAAATACAAGATAAAACGAGCCCCTTTTAATCAAAACAATGCCGATTGAAGGGAGACATGCGTCTCGGTCTTACATATGATCATAAAGGTTTGTCTTTTGTATTGGCTGAACCTGAGTTAAAAGTTAGAACATTCAGTTACGCATTTATACATTAACAGCACGTGGAAGTTTTCATGTAGCACTTGTAATATGATAAACGACCAAGTCGAAGCTGCTACATGATGAGTGTCACATGTCGGACTGTAGAAATACTGTCTGAAAATGCAGTTGAAACTGACAGCCCATCTGTTTATTTATGGTTGCATCACAACGGAATGTCTCGCCCAAAGGTAACAGTAAATGTTGAAGAATAAAAGACCAACTTGATGTCACTTGCTATTTTATTTTACTTATTATGCAAGAAACATGTTGAGTACATAATAAGTGAAATAAAATAGCAAGTGACATCAAGTTGGTCTTTTATTCTTCAACTTTTACAATGATGCACGGTCCAGTAAACGTAAGATTAACAGTAAATGTTGTCTACTGGTATAGTAATGTTCACCTTCACGTTACAATGACCACGCGACCAAGCACCAGGCTCACAGCCAACAGATTAGCGAAATTAAGTTTAGTATGCCTGTGAATCTACAGTCCATGATTATCGTGATTAGGACCTGTAATTACGAACTAAATGCAGTACTGGAACACACATATAATCACCGCCGTGTCCCGTTGTTTATTACTTACTTTTTCTTACTGCCCTTATTTCCCGTTTCTCTGTGACTTTGAAACAATTTGCTGTATCATGAAGACGGAGACCCATTCTTACGAGGAACATGTGTGTGTATGTGGGGAGGTGGGGGACAGGGTGGAATGGTTTATTTAACGATGCTGTCAGCTGCCACGATTATACAGCGTCGGTGGTAGATAGTATGGAGTATTTGTGAATGATAGTCACAGAGAAAAATCGAAGTTCTCGTGAAAGAAACCCGTCCTAATAGTACTGTCTCCACCACAGAACCATCATGGACTAACCTGGTATCGAACCTGGACCTAGAACTTAGTAGGTCCAGGTTCGATACCAGGATAGTCCATGTAAGTTCTGGGTTTACTTGGGAACATAGTATAGACTTCAAACTTTTTTGAAATCTGAACTAGGTACCCAAGGAAGGCAAAACACAACCCTAATACATCATCTAGACTGATGGATTGATGGACTGATGGTCGCTCATTAGGTAAAGAAGTTTATTGGCTTTGTGGAATCCGAAGATCCGTACCATGTATATTTATTCAGTATGTTTGCATGTTATTTTCTTGTGTTTAATGAGATGAGTCGTAATAAAGTTGTTGCACCGGAAGGTGCAGCTGGAGTGTATACTTGTATTTCAGATCATTTCTATTAGTCGAGTTTTCATTTACGCTGAATTATTTTGTCTTGCGATTCGGCGTGATTTAATTTTGTCGATTGTCATATTTTCTGATTTTGTTGGGTTCAATATTCATTCAAGTGACTTTTGTTGTTTTATTTTCTTCGTTTAATTTTTTAAACAATAGTTTATTTGTACAGTAGCCTGTGACATATACTGTAGTCTGTGACATGTACCGTAGTCTGTGACATGTACTGTAGTCTGTGACATGTAGCGTAGTCTGTGACATGTACTGTAGTCTGTGACATGTACCGTAGTCTGTGACATGTACTGTAGTCTGTGACATGTAGCGTAGTCTGTGACATGTACTGTAGTCTGTGACATGTACTGTAGTCTGTGAGATGTATTCTCGACTTCATTGTATTGCCTTTATTTTCCGTGTATTCCCAATTTTGTCCCTTTGCTTTCCTAATATCGTGTTTCTGCGCTTTAATTTAGGCGTGACGGAATTCATGCAGATATTCTCTTAAAGTCGCCATCTTGATCCAGTGGCTTATATGCATGGGCTCGATAAATACCGAACGGATATTCATGAAATTTAAACCGGAGGGAGGGTGGGGGGTTTATGAAATCGTTAATTTTTTGTTAATATTACTTACAGTGAGAGACATTAACGACAGATAAAAGAAGGTCTTAACTGTCGTAACGGCACTGGCATGAAGTCTGTTCTGCTGTACAGTGACTACAGTCATATCAAACAAGATGTATAAAAGGCCTGCCTGCATTATTCTAATAGGTATAAAAAGAGTGAGCAGCGAAGCGTTCATGTTGTGAATTTATTAAATTAATTCTTTATTTCATCAGTTTAGACAAACATCCATTATCAGTGAATAGCTGAATGTGTATTTAATGTTTTATTACCGCGGTGGGGATTAAAATATAGTTGCAATAATGTATTTACCAAGTACAGGGTCCGCCAGCGAATCGGACGATTTGGCAACGGCATTTTTCTATTTTTAGCATGAGCGGGGAAGGGGAATGATTCTGCCAGGTGGCGTGGCCGTGAATAGCGTTCAGTTTGAAATGGAGTCGTGGACTTGTGCACAGTGTGCTTTCGCCGTAAAATCATTTTATAAGAACAACGATAGCTTCGTTGACGCCCAACGTGAATTTCGCAAGAAATTCGGGAATCATCGAAACAGTCAAGTGCCGTCAGCTCATGCAATAAAGACGTGGGTAAACAACTTTGAGGAGACCGGCTCAATTGTTAAGAAGAAAGGTGGTAGTGTTAAACCAGTTCGCACCCCACAGAACTTTGACGCTGTGAGAGCATCATTCGAACGAAGTTCTCGCCGGTCAGCTGTACGGCATTCCAAGAAACTGGGACTATCAGAAAGCAGTGACAGGCGTGTTTTACACTTGGATTTGCACTGCGGATACAGGAAGAGATTTCAAGAATCCCGGCCGACGTGTTACGTAGGGCCATGAGTAGTGTTCACGATCGGCTTGCTGAGTGTGAGCAGCGTAATAGAGGGCATGTTGAGGATGTAACGAGTGGAATGATGTGTTGTGTTTTTTTTTTGTTCTGTGTTTTGTTTCAAGACTACTAATTCACTTATTTCTGCAAATGCTAAAATATGTACTTCCTTATAAATGTAACTGTATCATGATATCCAGTACTTTTAATTTCTTTTTAAACACTTAAAAATCGCCAGATTCGCTGGCGGGCCCTGTAGTTCGTATCATTTCAACCGTTATGTGCTTTTTGAATAGGAAGTTGAAGTATGAGTTTAAAATAATCCCATTTGTCCGCAATAATGTTCAGTTTTACCTAATTTATATAAGATCATCAAAAGACAGCACTCACAATTTGAAATTATGGATGTAGTATCAGTAAATGTGCCCAAACTATTTCGCTATGCGTACATTTCCAAACTTGTTACTCTATTAAACTGGAAGTGAAATTTGTGACTTCATGACAGAATTGTAGTAGCCACTGTTGACAAAAGTTGTGCCTTCTATAATTTTCTGTTGTTGAACATACGTTTTTATATGCGTCATATCCTGTCGGAAGATTTGAAACGGCAAGCAACAACAAAACTCAATATCTGCTGCTCCAAATTTAACCGAGTACAAATTTATTAAAGGTGAAGGGGCATCTGAAGTTTTTCGTAGGCTTTTGTTGTCATGAAGTTCATAACAACTGTGAATATCTTTCTCGCAGGGCATATATAATGCTTAATTTCTATCTCCTGAAATACGAGACACAAGTGATATGGGCTTCTGCTGCATCCATGTGGAACGGAGTCAGTGTTTTGTTACCAAATATTATCTCTTGAAAAGTTTTCCCCCTTTTCCTTCCCCCTTCACGAAGATTCTCCTCACCCACTGGAAAAGTTTGTTTTAGTGTAATTAATTTCACAGAATGTCTTTTCCTTCAGCATACATAACGAAAGAAATCTATAATAAAGACTGCAAAGACGAAAATTGGATACTGTCGCCTCGTTTTTATACCGTCAAAATTTAGGATCAGTCGCGGAGGCTGCTAACACCCATCCCATTCTACTTGCTCAACCCCCACCTCGCCCTTTGAAAGATGTCGTTCTGTTTGTACTTGAGGTCTTGACTGACTGCTGGCTCCAAGCTTACGTTTTCGTTCCAAAACTTTTTGATGATAGAAGCTTTGAATTTTCTTTTGTGTGCCTTTCCTAAGTATACAAAAAACCCTGGTGATGCTTGACGGCTATGGGGCGGAGGAGAAGCATGGAAAGGGATAGGGCTCAGAACGACATTGCTTGTGAATATTGGAAGGACCCTCCCTTGGTACTGTGTGCGATTAAAGACGTTAAAAGAGAAGGAAGAGGACGGAGCGTTTCCAATTCGCTCTGAATTCCTGCAGAATGTCAAGTCGTAGGGAACGATGGCCTTACACGACTAATTTATTCACCCTGTCGATAACTACTTACCTACTCGACAAAACTTCAAGGAACTTTGTATTGTAATGCCCGCATCAAGACACTCTTAGCCCACCTTTCTTTGTTGAGGAAAGAAAGTATGGTTATGCGAGTGTGTGATTTGGACGATCAGACGTTGAATTACTAGAGCAACGAAGTTTCGAATTTCAACCATAGGCCATACCAATCTCTTACAGTGCCTAATAACAATATGGCGGAGTCCACAATTCGCAATTTGAAAGTTAGACTAGAGTTCCTTAACACACAACCCTGGAATGGCGTGTTTTAATAGTCTTTGGAAAAATTATGTAACTTTAGTTATTTTATTTAGAATGCACTGCAGTAAAATGGCGGTTGGGCATACGAGTATCTTGAACATAATACGTTTCTAGTAATCCACTGGGCCGATTCCAGTGGCCGCGTGGTTTAAACCTAGGGTCTGCGGCAGCTCAGTTGCTAGAATTGTAGGTTTAAATCCCGCCGGAGGCATGGATGCCTGTCTCTTGTGAGTGTTGTGTGTTGTCAGGTAGAGGTCTCTGTGACAGAGGGAAGTCGAAGTACTGCGAGATATACCCGTCTGAGTATCACATAATTCAACACAAGTTCCGCATCGACTACTCTGGAAACGAACCCTAACCTTAGCGTAAGAAACCGACAACTAAACGCCTGAGTCATTTGTAGGTCCTCATAAGAAAAGAGGCTTGGGTCGACATCGTAATTCATTAATTTCTTTTAAGGAACATTGGTCGCATGTCAGAAAGCTTCTCATAGTTTATTAGTAATTGTAAAGTAGTTGTGTGGCACTGCTTCATAATGTTTGTATGAATGTGACTTTCCATATGCTTGTATAAACTGTGCCTTATATTGGAAAGGAAGTCCAGTTAGGCCTTCTCAAGTTTTTGGATCCCCTGCTGCACCGTTTAACCGTACGCTGTAATTTTCTCGAGGAAGCAGGAAGTTGTTTACAAGCTGAGAACGTTGTAACGGATTGCCTTGTTACAGATAAGGGAAAGTGGTATATGATTTTCTTGCAGCTCTGTGTAATAATGTTTTATTTTTTTAGAACGTTCTCTTCACGAAAAACGTTTTGTAACTATTTTTTTTTCAGTACTACAAACGTAGTACTATGGAACACGGAGCAAAGTGACAGCGCACTGTCGGATATGTCTATGTGCACTTGTGTCTTGATTCCCTCAGTTGGAATTTCTAGACAGTGTTTGTTTGTTTTGTCTTATTAACCAGATTTTCCTGCTTTTATTGAGAAATGACATTGTCTTACTGGTATCATGCCTGTGTGTTTCTCACACCTAACCATATTTGGATTAAGAAATTTACTATTGCGTTATGAGCCTGGAGCCCTTCTCACCACTTCAGTTCTTAATTCCCTGTTTCATTAATCATAACAACATGGCGACCGTGCGGATTTATGAAGTGATAATGATATTAGCGTTACTCAGTGGAAGGTTACATAACGTCGGTTGCTAATACACCTGTTAAAAAAGACAAAGTTTTTTGGAGCCTTTTGATAAAATACACTACAACAGAATCGTATGTTTATTGGACCGTGCATCATCTTGATAGTTGAGTAAAGAGAGACCAACTTGATGCCAATTGTTTTATTATTACTTTATTCAATGCTCAACATGTTTCGGATGTTAATACATCCATCCTTAGGAGCTTGCGACTAATTCGTTCAGTTACTTCATGGGTTGTATCTGGTTCAATGTGTGTTGGTGTTACGTTGCAGTGTGGCTGTGGTGGTGTGGTATCCGTAAGCAGGCTTCAGCCTGCATACGGA
>Ga0123355_10010379_pt1 | contig 14271 bp, 11 predicted proteins | sample TergutEmb28metaG_3_FD_89872 | JGI IMG/M metagenome (GOLD analysis project Ga0123355, IMG submission 89872) | Embiratermes neotenicus P1 segment gut microbial communities from Petit-Saut dam, French Guiana - Emb289 P1 | ecosystem: Host-associated > Arthropoda: Insects > Digestive system > Gut ...
TGAGATGGTTCCCAAGATTCCAAGTTGCCACTACATGCTTCTCATGTAGCCCTCCCGACTTAAATTTAGTAGTAACCAATTTCATGTTTTGTTTACATGTAAAATATCCACTGCCACCGGGTGACAACCCAATTGCAGTAAATAAATATTATTATTATTATTATTATATGTACGCGGTGGCGCAGTTGGTTGAGGCACTGCGCTCCTGTTCTGTATACAAGGTACAGTTAAAGGTAAAGCTCCTCCTATACAGGAGGTTGAGGCTCCTAGAATTTCTAGACAATCGACACATGAAGGCGGCAAGGTTGTCAGCCCCACGCACTGGCCGCCTTTATCCCCAGGACATACCGCTGGGACTCGTATCTGTTAGAGGATGAGTCGACCCCAGCGCCACAGTGCGGCCGGAAGTATTTAGGCAACGAAAAATCCGGTAACCCCAACGGGAATCGGATCCGCGACCTTTCCGCTTGTAGCTCAGTGCGTTAGTCAACTGCCGTTATGTTAGACGTCGAAAATGTACCAAATAAAATACGTAACATTAGGCAGTCGGGGATCGAATCCCTATGGGGGCGAGATTTTCCATGCCCATCCAGACCGGCCCCGAAGCCCACCCAGTCTCCTGTACAATGGGTACCGAATCTTTCCTGGGAATAAAGTAGCCGGGGCGTGGTGCTGACCAACCACCTCCTCCTACTGCCGTGTTGCAAATGGTTTGGAGCTATACCTTCTCTTCCACTTTGTGCCTGCATATGCATGTCATGGGGTAAATTTTACCTTTCTGTCAGCTGTGTTTTATGAACTGTATCACTCTGTTCTCGGTCGTTTTTACCAGGTCGGAGTTCGATGTGATTTTCATGTCGGGCGAGGCATAGATAAAAGAAAGGTTATACTGAACCCAAACAAACGAAAGACATACGTTGAACAAATTTAATATTTTAGTATCTGTCCTTGTTCAGAATTTGACCATCGAATAATTTCAAAGGCTGAAATACGGGAATAGATGGACACAAGAATAGGATACTCCATTATGCGTTCGCTTTATCAATCGGAGGCAAATAATATACAATGCACCAACTACTTAAAAGCAATTTGCAAATGCAAATAACACGCCTTTCGAGAATGGGTAACCCCAGGGCTGCTTTCGTTGAACCCAGCTTTCTTTCCCACAGTTACAGCTAGGTCTATGCAGTGAACGGGTCGGAAGACGCTCGGTATGCACATTGTGTACGACAAAGGCTTCTTCCTCGGTCCCTCCAGACATACCGGATCAGTGCCTTCAATGAAAGTACTGTCGCCTGCTTCCACGTTCTTTGGATCAGTGTGGGCCGATACGGGCAAATTTTTTTAATCCAAATTATTAAATACAATTTATCATCGATCTTATATTATTCCACGCTATGCAGCAGTAGTAATAAAACTGTGTTCCACGTACCCTTAGGCTCCGCGAAATTCGTAAACACATTTTGAATAATTCTTCGCGGTTTTTTATTTTCCTTTCCATCTTCGTACATAATTGGCGATGGGTTTATTTTTTGTGTAAACCACTAACAATATAATTTTTATTTTAGATAATCATACGTATTTAATTTCTTAAAACAAACGTTAATGTTTTAAATAGTTGTATTTCATTTATGCTTCCAAAAATTACGCTTTTACTCACATAGGTTCCGCGACAATTCAGATTTAATCACAAGGGGTTCCACCGACGTAAGAGTTTGAAAACCAGCGTGTATCGCAGAAACAGCGTCCTAGTGTAAACGAGACAATCTACGCGTAGCAGTTTCCTCTCCCGCAGAAGTAGCAATCACCAAATGTTTAACAGGAAATGGCATATCTCAACCCCAAACCACCCTCGAGGCCAAAGCGCTGTGTACAAACTTTCCACAAATCAGCTATTTGATATTTTTGCGTCCATTCAATTTAAAAGGACCATCATTCATCATAGACAACGCCTTATAAACATTGTACTGAATGGTTTTGCAGAATGATAACGAAGTTGCTGCATTTTGGAGAAACCGTGTCTACGTCCGGCAGTGTTTTTCTTCTAAACAAACAAAAAGGTATGAAGAGTAAAGCGTCATGCATATCTGCGAGTTTTAGTTTTGTGCTCACCTCTATACGAGAAATCTCGAATTTCGTCTACACTTTTCAAAACGACTTGGCATGTTAACAATTAGTGAACGACCCACGGTGCCTGTCACTGTACTTTCCATATGTCAAAGCGTTTGAGAATTGCGCAAGGAGGCTAGCCCTGCTCATTTTCACAAGCATGTTCAAAGCGACATAATTTGACAACCCAGTATTCAAATACATAAAAATACACATATGTATATAGTGTGGCGGCGTAGAATAATGGTTTGCCTCTGCAATAGATACACGAATTCGGAATGCTTGTTTTCCAATATGGAGTACAAGCGTCTACTCTTTCTTGTAACTTAATTCTCCGAACTTCTATTTTAAAAACTACGTACACAACGGACATCTAACTATTCATCAACGAAGCAAATGCTAGTATACTGAAATCTCAGTGATTTTCAACATGTCAGGCACATCAGAATAACATTCAAGTCCGACCAGTGAGAAAGAACCATGTTTATGACAGTGGAAAGGAAAATCAAGGCCAAAACGGGCAGAAGGCAGCGCCCATCTGTCAGACTCACCTTACTGAGGTACGGGCGCCGAGAGGTCAGCGAACGGTCAGTCGACACGGAGCTTAACGCAGTTACAAACAATCCAACAGTAATGCCTCTCCACCTACTTTCAGAAACTGCAGACAGCACAAAGCAACTCGTTATTCAGAAATTCAATGCCACAACACTGCACTTGTCGATGGACAGCACAAGAAGTAACGGACACCCGCTTTCATACGCCAATTTTACACCAATATATCAAGCCATTCACAAACAATGTTGGTCCATATTGTACGCTCCACACTGCAGTCCCTGCTATCTCGAGAAATGAAACCAGTTTAAATGTTGGCTTGTCACGTGTTGCCGTTCTGTTAGCACTCCTATTTCACCGTCTAGAAGGCACGTTCCATGACTCCACCACACAAACTACCAACATCCGCAGCACACTCCACTCGCAACAGAAATGGGTGAGCTTCTCCTGCATCGGATTGGCCGCCATAAAGAGCATGACGTCACCTACTGTTACTCAACCTGACCGCATGGTGGTGTTCATGGTTGGATTACACGTCCTGGACTCTGAGTCAGCCATGGTTGCTGGAACTGGGACCTGCAAGTTTTAGCATAACCGCACGCGGAGGGAAGATGACGGGTGACGAAACAATTGAGGGGGAAACCTGAAGTTTTAAGTTGAGAAAGTAATCAAAATTTATAATATGCAAAAAGCAAATTTGTGTAAATGTCACTGAATTAACCTAACAAGGTACTCGGTGCCGTTCAATGAAAAGTCGCCCAATATGGGCGAACGTACTTCTTGAGACTGGAAATATTCTAAGAAACAAAAACCTTAAAGGCGTACGTGTTCATCGCTCAAGTCTTATCCATTGTACGGTTTAAAAATACACAACGGATTAAAAATAAAAAAATGAATATCTACAAGCAGTCACTAATTTATTCGTCTACTTTACAGTGATACCTTTGTCTGTATTGCGTAAGATGGTGGAGTGATTTGTAAACGATAAATTAGAAAGATGTGGTAAAAAAGCGGCCATGGTCCGTTTTAAGATACTATCCCAGCATCTGTGTGAAAGGAGTGAGATAAATCGCGAGGTAAAGGATACGTGGTCTCTGGCTCGAGATTTGAAACCGGAACCTTTCGAAGCAGTAATGTTGACCTCTGCACGAAATTCAGCCCAGCAGTTCCCTAACATACACATTAGATCAGCACGCTCGGACTGTCTTACCCCAAGCAAATAGTCTCAGTACTCAATGGCCATGATAAAGGAGTTGCCTAGAGCCTGTCTGAACGTGGCAGTGATAAAAGATATATCCCTTAGCTAAATGGAATCAGAAACTGATTGTCAAGTCTGAAGTCATTCTGCTGATATTTATCTCAATCCGCATATAGTCACAAAGATAGTGATAAACCCGCTTCCTCACATTCTGCCAGCTTTCCGGCTTGCAATGACAGAAATTTCCCAGACCAGTTTAATAAGGAAATATACACCGTCGCAACAAAACTAATATTCATCAATTTGTACCGTGCATCAATGAATATTAAAACACTTTATTATCCAGCAGATGCACAAATATATAATTCGTAGATACAATTATAATTATTAATTTATAATAATTCTAATCGTATCTACGAATTATATAATTGTGCATCTGCTGGATAATAAAGTATTGTAATATTCATCAGGATCCGACAAAATGAACCACATAACCTTCTAAATATACGACAGACAACAGTGTGTTGTGGCCTGCAAAATAGACCGAAGCAAGACAACATTAACTTTAATTTTTTTCTCCCCTGTAGCGCTGCGGCCCAACGCAGGTCATGGCCTCCTCACTCTTGGGTTTTCTAGATCACACACAACGACGCACGACAGTCGGTAGGACTCCTCTGGACGAGTGATCAGCTCGTCCCAGAGACCTCTACCTGATAACACACAACATTCACAACAGACAAACATCCATGCCCCCGCTGGGATTCGAACCCACGATCTCAGCAGGCGAGCGGCCGCAGACCTGCGCCTTAGACCGCGCGGCTACTGGGACCGGCAGTTAATTTTAATTACAAGTATTAAAAAAACACGAGACGTAAACATACTAACATACAGGAAGTGAGATCTCGAAGGAAAAGACAAACAACATATAAATGTATGACCTTTTATATAATTTTTATTTTCTTTACTTTTGGATGTTTAACAATGTAGCAAGAATAGTCGTAATTTAAATTACAATAACTTTTAATAGTTGGTATGTTTCTAACATAGGAGTCACTGAGAATGGTCCTATGAGGGAGCGAATTATGTCATGCTAGAGGAGAGCAAGATGTATGTTCGCCGTGTGCTAATAAAGAAATTCGTGCTATTTTAACCCTTTAAAGACGAAAATTCACCGTAATTATGTTTTACCCCTTGCATTAAACATTTCCCGCATCAGTCATGGAAACAAATCACTTAATTCTCTAAAGACAAATAATAGCTGTTTGTTCTGAAAGCCATAAAAAACACAAACAAAATTCTTTGGGCGGACAATGGAGGTTTTTTTTTAATTTTGATACTGATGATGCATGAACTCACCACGATGATTGTAGGGTTAATTTCTTGAGCCTGATGTGTATTCTTACAACAGCACTGGTCACAAAAGAACAGTCAACTTTAAATCCACGGTTCAGTCAGTAAGTAATCTGAGCATGGATGTCACAGGCAATACTTCGTCACAAAGCGGTTATGGTTAATCAGATGAATCGTCACTTCCTTTACAATTTAAGATAACGACAGGCGTTATGGTAGTGCCACATCTGCTTATCCTCTTCTTGCCAATTTACAATCCGAAATCCTAAAATTCATCTTCTAATTCGTAAGGTCTGCGACAGAGAACTCAAAACAAATGGAAGAGATGTTGCAAAACTAAACTGATATTCTCATCCTCAGTAGTCACATATATTCTACCTATTAGTCCTTATGGTAAAGCGGGCACTTACTGCTCGAAATAGAAAACTTTTGAAATTTAAGACCGTTTGTGCAGCAGCTGTCCTCTCGCACTCACGGCGACGCTGAAACGCTGTGTGCGCGTGAAGAAGCAGTTTGAAGTTTTCATCTCATGTCCACAGACCGGAAGCTCTGGAAGTGAAACGATGTCTATTGAGTTTTTGCCTTCGTTCTTAGATGCGGTATAGCTTGCAGAATGACTGAATCTTACTGTCTTAATTCTATAGCGAGTAATTTTATGAACCATTAATTGCGACTCTTCCGTCCTGTAAAAATGGCTGTAATCTGCTTGGTTAGAAACAGGCTTTCTCATGATGGCACGGATACATAGTTCTTTTTTAAAGGTCTTTAATGTGAAAGAATGATGCAGAAAGGAAGGTATCTTTCTAATATTATTATATTATACAGACAAGCTTATGGGAAGGTCGCTGCTTCGATCGCAGCTGGTGTCAGTGGATTTTTCGTTGACATAAAATCCTTCCGATCGCACTATGGCCCTGGGGTCGACTCAGCCTCTAACATAAATGAGTACCAGGAACATTTCCTGGGGGTAAAGGCGGCCGATGCGTAATGCTGACAACCTTACCACCATCCTGTACCGTTGTCACGAAATATGGGAACGTTAACTTCCTGGAACCCTCTCGGCCTGTTCAGGCCTGTAATGGGACTGCTTTACCTTTACCTTGTTTACAGACAAGGTTAAGAAGGCAGAACATATTGCTTTAAGTGGAGGGAATACAGTTCAATTTTCATGGATTTGTGGACCCATGAAAGAGATGTGAAATAATTTATTTAATGTTAGAAGGATAAGACGCTCTATTTAATTGATTCGAGTGATATTAAATTATTTGTTGCAGAATATTAACGTAACAGAATTAAATCCACAAAACAACATTTGCACGTTACAGAGAAGATAGAGAGTAAGGAAGTGATTACGTCAAAATGTTGGAAACGCTATTCATTTTAAAAGGCTTGGAAATGCTGGTGGTAGAGTGAGTTACATGATGAACAGAAGTACTGTTTGTAGATCTAGATATAAAGGGAGTGAAATGAGAATGACTTGGTGTTAATCAGGCACAACCTTCTGTACACTTGGACTCAACAGACACACTTATGATTTCATTTATTTTATTTAGTGAATGTACACTGGTTTAATGACGTTAGGCGGAAAAATAAGTTCAGCTGTAGTGCTTGTGTAAAAACAAAAACAAAAAAAAAATCCGAATCCTCTTTGTTGTTTGGCGTACTGCCCATTAAAAATATTCACCTTTATAGTATTTTGTGTTTAGGGAGTTATACGAGGTCAAGCCTTACAATGATTGTGCTGCAGGCTAGATGAATGAGGAAGAGGGACAGACGTCCAGCACGGCCAAGAAGTTTGCCTCTCGTCTATAGCGCCCAGACAGGCTCTAGGGTCCACCCAGCGTCCTTTTCAGTGTACAGTGGGGTCGTTTCTTCGGCAGTAAGGCGTCCATCTAGTACCGAGATTAAGAAAGCATGCAGCTGTGCCTCCAATTCTCACTTGTCTTCATGGTGTGGTCCTTAATCGGGCACGGGTAGAAATGTACCATTTACATCTCCCTCAGGTAACAGAACGCGAAGGCTCGTCACACTAGTAAATTCTGCCACTGAACACAAACCTGAACCACGTCATCCACCTTCGATATTCACAACCTGTCCTCCTACTATCTCCTCATCTCGTTCTTGGTTTTCTACGTTCAGTTGTAAACCTCAGATGTTACTCCCGTCCTAATCATACGTTCAGAGTACCTTCGTTCCTTCATTTCCTTATTTGAACGAAGGATGTGAACTATTTTTGTGAACAATTATACGTAATACGTAACTTGGAAAAATTTGAGCCGGGCTGGACAGTTCGGAAATCGAATCCCGGTCGGCGAGATATTCCTCAACCGTCCAGCCCAGCCCTGGGGACCACCCAGCCTCCTATATAATGGGTACTGGATCTCTTTTTTTTTTGGGGGGGGGGGGGGGGGGGTAAAGCGACCGAGGTGTGGAGTTGACCACTCATACCCTCTAGTGCTGAGGTTAAAGAAAGGGTACAGCCATACCTCTACTCCCCCTCTGGGCCCTTCGTGGCCTGTTCTAGGGGGAAATGTACTCGGAAAAATTATCAGATCTGTATATCAGGAACCTAAACATAATCTATCAAACACATTATTATTTCTTTTGCAAATTTTTGTTATCTTTCTCCTGCTGGAAGTTCGACGCCCAGCACTGGACCTCTCTGACGTTGCCCGCAGGAGTTTTTGCCCTTCTGTTTTTTATCTGCTGATGAATGAAAGCTGTCGGGACCGGAGTCCTTGTGAGCTTGACAGGTGTTCTGCGTCCCCCTGGCACATGTTGAGTGCTGACACTTGTCCTGACAACTTCTAACGCTTTGGGTACGCCCTCTTTCTCATCAGTATCATTGCCAGCCTTCTGGGCTTCGAAATCTTCACCAGCTTTCAGATCTTCTTCGGTTTTCGCTGTGTCTTCCTCCTTCTCAACTTTGATGGGCGGCCGAGTGAACACACTGGCGTTCCCTTGGTTGGTCTTGTGTATTTTGTTGTGATGGGCAGAAGATATGAAAGGTGATACCGGTTCGATCATCAACAGGCTATTTCCATTTCTGTCGCACACGAGGGGGGCCTTCAGCATCAGCAAGTGGTGCGTGTGGCGGTGGTGCCTACAGCGGTAGGACTGCTGTAGGCGGGTCATCGCGCCCTCGCTGCAGGTGCCATTGCTCAGTGTGCAGTTACAGAGTGGCACCTCACACTTCACTTGCACTTCCAGATTTTTGTTGCATGCGTTATTAGTGTTGTTAGTGCTGATGTTGTTGTTTATAGTCACTTGCTGATGTTTCTTCTGCCATTCCAGCACGTTGGTCAGCAGGCGGATATATCTGGAAACATAACACAGGGTTTTGATGTTAACTGTCGCCATGCACAAGGGGTCCACGTTCGAGACCCAACTCGACCGACGAAGCCGTTACCTGTCTTTCTCACCTTAAAATTTCTAAAACAAGACCGACGTCAACCTGAATAAATATGGCAGGTGGAGTGGGTTACAGGACTAGGTGCACGACGTAGCTCAGTAATGTTGGAGGCATTGATTTCTTCTTCAGTATCTTAGTGACCATTCACTCTGGTGGACAGGGAAGTAGGCACTGCTGAAAAAGTGACACTGTGGACTCTATGAGGTTATTGTTATTGTCGTTGTTATCATCATCATCATCATCACATTATGTTATTAATTCTCGAAATAGGCGGTTATGTGTTGCTTGGTGATGCAAGATACGAGTCCTAATTACGACGGCTAAGTAACCGATCGACTGACTTATGAACTCAGTCATTCGCCCACTATAACCGTGCTAACTCATGTGTCCCGTAATAGGAGCATTTCGTGTTCCAGATATAGCAATTCTTAAAAGTTTGTCTTGGACTGCTGTCACTGGCCAGACAATGAAACTGGGTCTTGTGTCGTAGGATATTTCAAAAGTCTCATTGATAAGAATTGACCAGAATATGCTTCCGAAAAAGTGGCCTCCAGCGCGAAGAGTTGGAAAATTCAGGTATGGCTTCGAGCCAGAGAGTTAGAAGCTCAAACTGCTCTAAATTCGGAATCCCTTACAACTATCAAAAGTGAATTTGAGTTCGTTGAAACGTAACGTCCAATTGGACAGGATTCTGGAAACGATTAACACGGATGTGACGTCACAATTCTAGCAGAAACAAATGGCGAAGAGAGATGAGGTTATTGCAGAGTTAAGGCGAAGTCACAACTGAACCGACTTCTAATTTTGTCAAAATTGAATTTTTAGAGCCTTTTGATTTGGAAAAATAATTGTCGGTACAAATCACAGGCTTTATTATGCGTGATTTCAAGCTTCAGGCGCGGTGTAAATGATATCTTCGCTCTTCTTAGACGTTATTCAGCGTAGATTTGTAAGTAGTTACAGACGTTTCGGGGCAACCTTTCGGTCCCATCTACAATGGTCAACAGTAACTAACCACCAATCGACGTTGCGTAACATCGCAGAAGCGCTAAGATAGCACAAGCTTTATTGCTTCTGTCAACTGGATAGATATGGGAGAGTCAAATGAAAATCTTAAAAGTGCGATAAAAATTGGAACCACAGGTCGATTGTCTTGTAAGCTGACAACAGTGATACTCATGGTTTGAAGAGTGGCCGTCAGGTGGCAGTACGGTGCAGGAATGCAACAAGTTGGCGCAGTAGTAGTGTAAAGATGGCGACCCCGCTTGCAACATGCACCAAGGAAGAACAGCATTCTGTCATCCGTTTTAAGTAGTGAAGGGGTAAAACCCATCGAAATTCATCGACGAATGAAAGTTCAGTATGGTAATGCATGCCTGTCACTACAGCAAGTGTACGAGTGGACTAGGAAATTCATGAACGGCATTAGTTCTGTAACAGAATCTCCTCGACCTGGTCAGGCACACGGAGTAGTGACACCAGAGGTCATTGCAGCAGTTAAAGCCATCGGGAAGGAAAATCGCCGCGTAACAGTGAATGAAATAGCCGCACACCTGGATATGAGTCATGGAACAGCACACCGTATCGTCCGTGATAAAAAATAAAAAAATATTTAAGTTTTTCATTTGACTCACCTTCGTATTTTCACAAGAAGCTACCTTCTTCCTATACTTTCACCGATAACGCAGTTAGTGTTGATCGTAAAACCTAGGCACAATACAGTATTTATCGGTGACGCATTAATTCAGACAATTTCCGTTGCATAGGGCTTACCGACCTGAGGATGTGGGAGTCATTTTACATTCAAATTAGTCTTGTGCCCTCGTGAAAACTTTTAATTGCAAATGTTCATTGTGTGTGTGTGTGTGTGTGTGTGTGTGTGTGTGATAATTAAATGCCTTTCTTTATTGAAATAAATATTAGCATTATACTTTAAAACTTTGCGTTTTATATTCTTGTACTGACTGACCAGATAGGCTCGACCAACCGAAACTAATTAATTGAATATATCCACTTGTGTGCCTTTCAGTGGAGGAAAACGTTTCATTTTTCCTCGACTGATCTCTACACACGGGGATTTATTCCATTAAATTAAATGTCTTTGATTTTAACGTGGTTGTATCTCAAAGGATGAACTGTTACACCCCAAGAAAGTCTTTAGATGCTGCACTTAGTCAGATTTATTTTGTACCACGTGAGATATACTGAATCAACGATCCTCGCAAAACCCATCTGACATTCAGAGGACCGTGCATCGTGATATATTTTTGTAATAAAACCAACAAGATGCACTAATTTCTCAAATTAATTTTAAGAATAGAAATGTGCGTGCTTCGGACAGTTCCTCTGTCCATCATCACGAGTCCAGTACTTGCTAGCAAGCAGTCAGCAGAGCCTGTGTGACATATACCTATAGCTGTGTATACAGTACTGGACTCCTGATGATGGACAGAGGAACTGTTCGAAATATGTAGAGCTCTATTCCTAAAATAAATTTGAGAAATTTGTGCATCTAGTTGGTTTTATTATAAGAACGTCGCAATACCCAGTTTAACTGAACTTGAACAGAGGAATTGCTTGCTTCGTATGAGAAGACTGACAGAATTTTGTAGCAGGACCTCTCGTTTATATTATTTGTCCAGCCTCAAACTTTATTGTGAGTTTCTGAGTGCAGTAGGTATCACACATTGAGCTAATGCACATAGGGCGTCTGTCGACGCTTTCCACACTCTCCTTCTGTTTAACCTTTAAACGACCTAGGTTCACAAATATGAATGCATGAAAAGCACACCAAGGAGTTCATTTTATAACACATTTAGGAAACAAGGATATTTACTGCATTTTTAAGACATGATGCATAATCTCTGTTGTGTTTTCCATAAAGTGCCTTTTGTTGCATAACTTTATCTTTTTCTGTTCAAATAATATTTGCATTTTTCACAATCAGTGTGCGAAAATTTAAATACCAACGCGGCCCTCTAAAGGTTAAGAAGCGCAGTGTGTCGCAGGCTGTTTTCTTTTACCGTCATCCGGTTATACACATTGATGTGACACCCTATAGCCTGGTACAGGGAATAGTTGCAGCCAACGAACCCAACAGCCTAGCTTTTATAAAATTTGCAATTAACCTGATGACACAAGAAGTGCTAGTATCTGAAACAGTGTGGCTTTTATGGAAGCATGAAGAAGCAGCCAAGTAGGCCTACCAGTATATTTTATCGCCTCAAGAACAAAACATCTTTCAAATCGTTCAGAATGTAGGCACACTGCGCTAACTTCGAAATACCTGTCTTTGCTGTCTTGGCCAATTGGTTGTCCTTGCATTAATCAATGATGTTTTAACGTTTCGTGATTGATTAATGTATGGGAACTAGGCCTGCAGGTCAAACAGGTGTTTAATAATTCAACTGCTCATTAAGCATTCTGGGGTCTAAGAAAGGGGAAGTGAAATTATTTACTTGTACAGTAATAGCTCATTTACAGACCCTGTTTATATTTCGGATTACACAGCGTCGGATGTTCGGATGATACTGAATGATGAACTGCAATGGATATGGTTGGAAGAGTTCATGGCGTATTTTTTTTTGTCTCCTTTATTGTACCACCAGTCTATAAGTACTCTTAACCTTATAACCTACGCTGCTATCGCATGACCTGTGGAGTAATATTCCATTGAATATCCTCACATCAGATATTCTCGTACCTGAGTACGGTACTTATGAGAACCTTGTGGTTACTTCAGTTGGTTTGAAGCGTTTTTATCTTGTTGGTTCTTCTTCGTCTAGTAGGGCGGGTACGAGTTCGTTGGGATGTGTGAGTAGCTTTTCTCGCTATTTGGTGCTGAAGTTAGTTATTTCTGCTTTGACTGTGGGTATCTGCAGATCTGTGTGTAGAATAGTGTTCGGTACATACCGTGGAGCGTTTACAATTGATCTGGGGACTTTATTTTGAAATCTTTGCAGTATTTCGATGTTAGAATTGCTTGCTGTACCCCAGAGGGGAATGCCGTACGTCCAGATGGGCTTTAGGACAGTTTTGTATATTAGTAATTTGTTTTCTAATGACAGCTTCGACTTTCTGAAAGCAATATCCGGGCACTTTGCCTGCTCGGATTAAGGCAGTTCGGTATCCCGGCTCAGATGTGAACCGACGGACTTCCAAATACGTCCGAATTATTATCCCTTGAACCAAGTTGAGCGATTAACCCTTTAAAGACGAAGGGCAGACTGCATTATTAAAAGACCCATTTCGTACCGCGCTGTAAACATTTTTCATCTCGGTTATAAAAACCAATCAGTTTATGCTGTAAGTGGCACAGGTCGCTGTTTGTTCTCAGATAAATACAAAACACATAAATACAGTGTGGGCAGAGCCTACAGTTGTTGAATGTTAAACTGTTGGTACATCACGTGACCAGTAGGCTTTAAAAGGTTAAGGAGTAAATAAACAATCAAAATGGGATGTTTTATGACTCACATCGCTCGGATGGAGGAAAAACAGATATGCAAAAAAGGATATGCTTGTATATTGAGGAAGGAGATATGGTATCATTCACGTGGGTCTTAGAGAAACAGTTTGTGAAGAAGATGGACTGATAGAACTGTCTCAGAATTTTGTCCAGTTTCGAGCTCTTAATATTAATGATTTGCCTCCGCTACCAGTTTTTAGGCGTGTGCGCAAAATTGCCAAACGCGACTTTTAGCTTCGTCATGTCTGTCTGTCCCTCTGTCCGTCCGTCCGTTCGTCCGCATGGAACAAATTGGGACGCGCTGGACGGATTTGCATGAAGTTCTATGTTTGCGTATTTTTCGAAAAATCTGTCGAGAAAATTCAGGTTAATTGAAATCTGACAAGAATAACGGGTACTTTACACGAAGACTAATGCACATTTTTCATCATATCTCGTTCAGTTCTTCTCAAAATGAGAAATATTTCAGACAAATGTTGGAGACAAAATCAAAACACACATTTTTATGTTCAATTGATTTTTTTTTCTAAAATCTTGCCTTTCATGAGATAATGTGGAAGAATATTATGGTTCCTTGCAGGCCACAGATGACAATATGCTGCGTGTGCATTGCCTACTGGATACCAAAGGCTAAAGATACACACTTAGTGTATGTAACCCTCACTTTTTTTAGGTGTGCCATCCCCCTTGTGTGCTTAAACTATAAGGCGAGGTAAATTCAGTCAAAAACACAACTATGGATATATGGCTAAATGAAGGTGTTTATTAGCAATAGAAAACTACATGTTTCGGTCTATAGCGGCCATCATCAGGTTTTGACAACTTTCTTGCTATAAGAGTTACATATAATACGCATAAACCGCGTGTCGATGTTGAAATCTCATCATTTACGTGCGTTTGTTATGCTAAGTTTGGTGGGATGTCTATTGCGTGAATGGATTTATAGGTAGCTGGGTGTGGATACTTTCGGTTAGTTGGGTGTAGGGTTGGGAGGAAACTGTGATTGCAGGTGTGGTATCTTATATGTTCCTATGTTGGAGGAGGGGGTGGTTTTCGCATATTATACAGGGTGTCCCAGGAGGAATGTGCCAGACTTCGGGAGGGTATTCCTTATGTTAAAGTATAACGATATAACCCAAAACACCTATGTCCAAAGCGGAACGGTTACGGAGATAATGGCCA
>Ga0123355_10010380_pt1 | contig 14270 bp, 11 predicted proteins | sample TergutEmb28metaG_3_FD_89872 | JGI IMG/M metagenome (GOLD analysis project Ga0123355, IMG submission 89872) | Embiratermes neotenicus P1 segment gut microbial communities from Petit-Saut dam, French Guiana - Emb289 P1 | ecosystem: Host-associated > Arthropoda: Insects > Digestive system > Gut ...
ACCAAGTCAACTTTCTCATCCTTCACTATATTACATCTAGGCTGGTACCCCTTCTTAAAGTCATTGATGCCCCTATACAAGTCCCTAATGTTTTGGATCTTACTGTTAGTTTCAAGTTCCTCAGTTTTAGCTCTCAGATATGCCTTCTTTTTGTCACTGAAATGTCTGCTAACTTCACGTCTTACATTGTTCAGAATATCTACATTGCTTTGGCTTGGATCCTGCATCAACTGCATTTTAGCCCACTTCCTTTGATCCAAAAAATCTAGACGTTCTTCATCAAACCAGGGTTTATTCTGCTTCAATTCGTGCAGACCCAGACTGTCTTTCGCTGAGGTTTGTATATTCTCTTTAATGTTCTCCCAAGTCCTATTTACGTCCCCGTAATCGTTCAAGTTCTCCAAAGCTGCAAACCTGTTTGTAATTTCAATCTGATACTGTTCCCTAACTTCTGGCCCATTAAGCTTCCTCAAGTTAAATCTTTACCTATCAAACCTCTCTGCGGCCTGTTTACCCACTGCTAATCTTTCCCTAACCTTTGCCATCACTAGATAGTGATCTGTATCACAATGAGCTCCCCTAAAACTTTGCACATCCAGTACACTCGAATGCCATCTCCTATCTATCAATACGTGGTCAATCTGGTTGAGTCTTACCATCAGGGGAGGTTCAGGTGTATTTATGAATGTTCTGGTGAGGGAACATCGTGCTCTTAACCACCAGATTTTTTGATGTGGTGAAGTTAACTAGTCTAACTCCATTATCATTACTATCCTGATGGAGACTCTCCTGTCCAATTGTTGGCTTGAAAATATTCTCTCTCCCCATTTTTGCATTAAAGTCTCCTAGTAACATTTTCATATGATATTTCGGGAAGTGATCGAACACCTGCTCTAATTCCTCATAAAAACTATCTTTTGACTCCTCACTTGGTGCATGCACATTTACAACAATGATATTACTTCAGAGACCTCTCAGCACTATATATGACAACCTATTGCTAACAAACTCTAGTCTCTTCACTGCTGATACTATTCTACGGTGTACAAAAAAAAAACCTGTTCCCAGTTGATGATTATCATTTCCTTTCCCCGTAGAAAAAATCATAATCCCCTTCTCTTACTGTGCCCCCTTTGTCCCACCTGACCTCCTGCACACCCACTACATCTAATTGATATCTCCCTAATTCCCTTGCTGCTGCCTTAAGGGACTCTGCCCTATAAAGGCTCCTAACATTTCACGTACCTATTTTCATACCTCTTTTATCAAACCCCTCTTTGACAAATAAGCTTGCCTGCAGGCTGGTTGTTTCTTAGAATCAGAGGGGAATTACACATTCAGTGAACAGTACATCACTGTTACTGACCTGGCATTATCACTGGGAAAGTAGGTTTTGTGTGTGTGTGTGTGTGTGCGCGCATATGTGTGCGTGTGGGCGCGCATATTATTCTGGGTTACAAAGCTTATTCTTTGTTTGTAAGATCACCAACAGCATTCATGTTCATCAACCAGTATTTTCGTAATTGTAAATTGACAGTCAGTATGATATAATCAGTTGCATGAACATTATTAGTAAACCTAAACAAAGTGCAAGCTGTGTGATCATTGTGTAAAGATATTTTGTGGTGATTAGAAACAACTTGACAATTTGTGGTAAACATTCCTTGAGAGCAGACTCATGTTGAGTGTTGGGAATATTGTGAATTCATAACTGTGAGCTGGGCAGTTGTAAGCTTAGATGAATTTTCTGTTATGTTCTGAGCTTGTGAAAGAGTTGAAAGATTTTGCTTTGTGTTACAGAGCTTGGAGCACACTTGGGCGGACAGGATAATCCTGATGGGGCCTCAGGGGAACCAACAGAGGAGGATTCCAAATCTGGAGTGTCAACTGTAAACTCCAACAAATCACAGAAGACTGTTGACAGCTTTCCTAGTTCAGTCAAGTTCCGGCTGGAGTACAGGGAACAAATGGGCGTCCTAAAAGCTGAGAATATGAGGTAGATAATTTGTTTCTTTTTATTGTGCGGATGAGTATGAAGATTGTCAGGTTTGAACACAGTATTTCATGTCACTTGATACAGGTTACTGCAGGAACTGCTGGAGAGTCAGCGCACCTACCAAGCACTCCTGAAACAAGGTCTCGAAGAACACAAACTTCAGACCCAAGTATTAGCCCAGATGATGCAGCAGTTGAACTTGGTTGCTGGTGGGATGAAGTCACGCACAGAATCTGGGTGAGCTGTAACAAGCTTTCAGAGTTTGTGGTTGGCTTGTTAGCTTAGTTCTTGATTAGTACAGTGTTTCTCAACCAGTGGCCTGTGATTTTGTTGTATCAGTTCATTAATTCTAGTTAGCATTATGCTATGTGTATTTATAACAAAACTGCTCAACATTATGTGGAATGTGCTGTGTGACTGAGTACCTGTTTAACAACCTCATGACATCATTTCTCAGAAGACTGTAATTGTGAAAGTTGGGATTGGTGGAAAAGATGGGAAGAATGGAGAAAATAAAAAATGCATGTCTGTATGTAAAACAGGGGACTATTTATGAATGCATGTATATGTTCCTTGATTTTGTGTGTGTGTGTATGTGTGCGTGCGTGCCCCCTGAATGTAACTAAATTTGCAGTAAGGATATTTGTAAATTGTAGTTACATAACATTTGCCCAGTAGCTGACAACTATCTCTTTCAAAAAAACAAACAAACAAAAACATAAAGCATAGCTTGTCCAAACTGTTAAAATTAGTGTTTCTTCTCTGAGCAACAAGAAAGGAATGTTTATTCCGTGAGAAATTGAAAGCACATGCATCTTTTAGACTTTGTCCAACATATTCACACTGCATTACCACAAATGTAAATTAGTCTCATTGGTTGCTTCCAAAATCAGGTAGTAAAAGTGGATTTGAGCCTTTTCATGGGCTATTGTCTCAAGATCCATTTTCAGGGTTTTTCTTGTGTAACTAGGCTCATGTCCTGCATAGCAAAATCATGTGATTTCTCAGTGGGTGGTAGTTTTTACATTACATGTATTACTGAAATATTACACATATTGGACACTCATTACCAAGTTAACTCTTTCTGCTGAGAAATATTACGGCATTCCTTCTCAGTGACTTCAGATTGTTCATTGTTTACTTCCAAATTGTGGTACTTGTGGAACTGGTATCACACAGCGAGCCCAGTCCTTTGACTTGCCATGTGTTAGGCACTAGTCACTTCCTGTTGAGATCGACCAGGGTGTAGGAGTTGTACCATCATCTGCCACACACATGTAGCTGTTATGTTCTTGTACATGATTCACAATCCTGGAACTAGGCCTGTGTAAGAATGTTTGGTTACACCTCAGTGTACTGTTAAATGCATTATCCCCAAAGAAGGCTTAAATGAAATTTTCACTGTACAAGTAGTTGAATTACTTGATTGGTGATTCTCCACAGATACAGTTCCCAGCAGTCCGGATGCTCAACTGAAGGTGCACATCCTGTTGGCCTCCTTCCACAAATCAGCATCACTGACAGCTCAGCTGATATTAAACTTATCGAGTGGCTTCGAAATCTGCAGCTTGATCAGGGTTCTATTGATAAGGCAAGTAACAGCCATTGATATTCGCAACTGGCTGTGTAATCTTGTGATAAGGCTGGTAGTATTCTTTTCTTATCTTTCCATAATAACTCCTATATCTGTGCATACTTTTTCCCTTTTCTCTGGCCTCTAATAGGGTGTTGCCACTTCAATGGGGCACCTTCGTGTAATTACATATTATGATGTCTTATATTTATTGGACCGTGCATCATCTTGATAGTTGAGTAAAGAGAGACCAACTTGATGCCATTTGTTTTATTACTTTATTCAGTGCTCAACATGTTTCGGATGGATGTACGTATTAACATCCGAAACATGTTGAGCACTGAATAAAGTAATAAAACAAATGGCATCAAGTTGGTCTCTCTTAACTCAAATATGATGTGTTGTCAGTTTTTACTGTGTATCACGTAATGTCTCAACTTTTCAAATAACTGTACACATTCATTCAGATATGAACTTAAGTGTTAATACCATGCAGTATTGGGGACCGCGATAGCACAGTAGTTAAGGTGCTGTGTTACAAATCGGAAGGTCACTGGTTCGATTCCAGATGGTGTCATTGGAATTTTTCATTGACGTAATCCTTCTGATCGGCTCTATGGCCCTGGGGTTGACTTAGCCTCTCACAGAAATGAGTACCAGGAGTATTTCCTGGGGGTAAAAAACATCCGGTGCGTAAGGCTGACAACCGTACCACCATCCTGGGCCATTGTCACGTAATCTGGGAACCTTACCTTCCTTTAACCCTCTGGGCACCTCGGGCCTGTAATGGGATTGATTTACCTTACCATGCAGTATTGCAAGTGGTCATCAACATTTAGAAGAACATGTCTGCATCTTTAATATACAGAGTGTCCAGCTTGATGCACAACCAGCTTATAGAGTGTACATTAACTACCTGCATTATGCAGTGCTTTTTTGTAATGGGACTGCTCTCCATACAGCATATGACATAGACACTGCATGGTGATGCCGCCTGTTCTACAGGCCTCAGTCCTACTCTGACTCCCTTAAAAACAGTTTGTAGAAGCCACTTTGAGACTACACAGGTTGTAACCCAAAAGTATAAAACTCGAATTTTCATTAACTGTTTGGTGCTAGAATTAATGTGTGGTGGATGCTGCAGAAGAATTGGAATTCAAATTACATCTGTATAAGGAAGGGCATTAAATGCCATCACCTTAATATGATGTTAGGCCTTTTGAGCACCAAGCTGTGATACGTGTAAACCTGACATTTGGTGCCAAAGGGTTAATGTGAAAACCTCAAACCCTATACATTCCTATTTCAGTGTGTCATGGTGTATTAGAGAATTGTGTACATTTTGACATCCTAATTCAGCTTTATATGTTTGTCTTCAGTTCCTGTTTGAAGAATACTGCCTTGATGATGTACTTCTGTACTTTACGCGTGAGGATCTAAGAAGACTGTATCTCAGGTAGGGGATCATCAAAGTAGCTGTATGGTGATTGGAAATTCAGGTTATTTGACTGTTGTTTGCTACATGTGTTTCATGCGGTTTTTAAATTTGGGGTACTGGATATTACAGGAAAGGTGTATTTTCTAGCACCCTATGACGATTGGGTTGCTTGCAACAGAACATTGTAGCTAATGTATGTATTTGGTGTACCTAGCAACTTCATGGACTGACATAACCATTTAATTTATCATTTGATACGTTGTTGCAATTTTCCTACTGCCATTTGTGTTACCTTTTCGTCGCTACGTACATACTGTGATGTACACATAATCTAAAAAGAAACAGTACGTCAGTAATTAATGGTTGAACTCTCAGAATTGGTGCTGGGTGCTGCAGATTGATTGATTGATTAGTTAAATGTCATTGGCCCCCTAGTCAATTTGTATTTATTAGGGTTTTCTAGATTATTCAGTGAGGTGCTGGATATTGCAGCTTTTTTACTCTTTTTGTGGGTAATACTTTATAAATTGTTAGGTGACATCATCCCATTGTGTTAGTCAAACAAATGTTTGTTTATCTTTTTGAACAACACAACTAGATAGACCTTTTATGTTCGTTTTTTTTTATTCTACTACATGCTGTGGCTGTCTGTTGCAGCTATCATCAGGTAGGAATACTGGTTCACAAAAAGAGAAAAAAAGGGGGAGAGGCCTCTCCTTACAAACAGTGGGTATAAGATTCTTGTAAAATTTTTGATTAATATTCCAAAAATGTAATAATGAGCAACATTAAAATTAATGGGTGGAGTATGTTGCTACACTTTGCAGGAATATTCAAGTGTTTTGAAATAAAAATAGACTGTAATATAAATATAAAAAAATAAATAAAATGTGTAGTGAAAAACACGTGTTATCTGTTTTATTATGTTCATATTACAGAAGGTGCAAAAAACTAGTTTGTGTAACTGTTTTTACCAAAAAGGGGATGGGAATTTGGACAGAATCAAAACTACAACTTTTGAGCACAAGTTGGCAGAGTATAACCACATAAAAAAGAGAATGGAGGAGAGACCTGCAGAGTGATATTTCATCCCTCTTTACTGGTGACTAGTTTTTCTGTACAATTTTGAGGTGCGTCATCCCCGTTGTGTTGCTTCAATAACAGAGAATTTAGTTTATTATACTTACAGTCAAACACAACTATATTTCACCTAGTAGTACAGTAGGAATACAACTATATGTTTTGGTCCTATATGTAGGCAATGCGGTGAATCTTCTCTGTGAACAGTTTGGATAGTTTGTATGCCGGGGCGTTTCTCCAATTCACAACTGGTCTGATCGGCTGGCCCGGTTTATGTATCTTTATTAGTCCTTTTATGGAGGGGGCGCAGGGGTTCATGTTTGTGTATTTCCATCTAGAGTCCTTTGGAATGAGGGTTGTGCAAATTAGTGTGAAGAATAGAATAGAAACCCACTATGACATGTGTACATATACTGCTATACAATTGTGTATGGTCAAAGTTCAGTGTACGGGCTGGGTAGCTTAGTCGATATAGCAACTGGCTACAGGCTGGACGGTCTGAGGATCAAATCCCGGTAGGGGCGAGATTTTCCGCACCCATCAAGACCGGCCCTGGGGCCCACTCAGCCTCCTGTACAATGGGTACCATATCTTTCCCGAGGGTAAAGAGCAGCCAGGGCATGACGCTGACCCCTCACCCCTTTTTAGTGCTGTGATCAAGAAAGAGTAGAGCTATACCTCTACTCCCCTTATGGGCTGTACAGAGCCTCAGTGCCTGTACAAGGGTGGACTTTACCTTTACTTTTTAAAGTTCAGTATAGTGTTTCTTCTGTTTATAGGGGAGGAGTAGAGCTCCGAGTGTGGAAAGCTATATTAAAGTGGCGGCGAGAACATCGATCACCTTCAAACTCTGATCATGCAGGAAAAAATCACAGGTTGTCTCGAAATTCTACCCATACAAATACAGATAAACTAGCAGCTTTCAGAAGAAACAGCAGTGAAACTCCTGATTGTACTGATTAATTATTTTGAAAACATTCAAATTAATGTACCCCATCTGCTGTTTGAATGAAAGTAGATTATATTGCCATAATTGAAATGAAACTATGTTTCAATTTGCTGTCTGGAGAAGGAATTAAGTTAATGTAGATATATTTCATAGTTGTAAGGTAGAGGTGATTTATTTGCAACTGCTGAAATTTTGCAGATTAAATAATATGGAGCAATGTTACTAAAACAAAGTGTGTAGCTTGCTAATTTGGTAGGCAGGACTAGTCACATAGCAATATATATATATGCAGGAAAATAATTTTGATAGAAGGGTTGTGTGTGTGTGTGTGTGTGTGTGTGTGTGTGTGTGTGTTTGTGTGTATGTGAAGATGAACTAAATGCTGTATCAACATTACAGATTTACGTTACTGAACTATAATTTCTAACTAGTATAGAAAATGATGTTTTTTCCCTGTCCGTGGGAAAAAAAAATAAGTTTATACTTGGGTCATTCCATAAGCTGATTGGTTCTGACTGTGAACTGTATTAAATTGTGTTCATTGGGTGCTCAAAAATGTTTTGACAATGTAAAGTGTTAGTGTTTTGTTTTTATTGTTGCCAGTCATATGTGTGACATATTTTTCAGGTATAGCCTGGATAAAGATTAGATGTGAGTGTAGTTCTAGAAAGAACATAACATACACCTGCAATACACACAAGAGAAAGTAAGGAATTTTTTCATTATCCTTGTGGGCTTTCATAGTGGAGTGCATATATAATACTTTGTTCATCATTTTTCTTTTGTGTATTGCAGATAAGGTTTGCTTTGTTTCTAGTTGCATACTCTCTGTATGCAATATACAGCGAAGTTCCTAGCTTAATATTTTAATATTGTGTAGTTCATTTTACTTTTAAAGTGATATTTCCCTTTTATTTTGAATAATATTTGTAAATCTAGTAAGATGTGCATCTGTATATCTCTCTTGTTGATAGTTTATGCTTCCATATTATTTTCAGTTGTGAGGGAGAGGTGGTTCATAAATGTAGTATATTTCTCCCTTTGCGAGAACAGCCAGCTTATCATCTTCATGAACTTTGCATGCATCTGGGTCTGTGTTTTGTGTATTGCATGTGGCATGTGGATCAGGATTTACTTATCCTGTTTGTTTCAGAATGACTTGTGTAATTTTCTCTCCTGTGATTTTCTTTCAGCTCTTCAATAGATGATGGGTTTTGTTGTGGAACGTATTTCTTTGTCATTACACTTCTGGTATTGTATCTGTTGCATTTTTTTGCTTCTTCATCAGTGGATAAGTCTTCATATTAGAGAGAGCAGACCAATTCTCATGCATTACTCTCTCTACGGTAGATCTGTGGAAAAGTTGAAGCAGGAAGAATTTAAGTGTGAGAATAAGGAAAGAGAATAACATGACACATGACTTTTTTTAACAAGTTCTCTTTCAAGTCATTCAGTAGTCAGCTTTTCAAGAAGTGGTTATGCACTTCATGTGTGGGTGTGTGCGTGTGTATGTGTATTATAAGTGTGCTTGAAAGATAGTGGGACATTGTCTTGTGTTGGTGGGATGAAACTAGAGTTGTGCAGGATTGCATGAGGAGAGTTGTTCATTGGCTGTACTTTACAGAGTACTTTGTTACTTCCAGTTCATATTCAGATTTATAGATAATTTTAACCACTGTGATGGTTGTAAGTTTTTAGTTTTTCATGAAGATTGTTCGGCTTATTGTTCTAGAGGTCATGACACTGGTTTTGTGGGTTGTCACATTTCAGAGGAACATCGTGACTACATCTTCAGGTTGGAAGGAATAGGGTCTGAATTGGTGCCAAAATTATTAGAATGAGGCCTTGATGGGGCTTTATCCTCTCTTTCTGTCACTTTGTTCTGACTGGCCACATTCTCTCCCTAATCACTTCAGCATCATCTTGGACCCATTCCCTTCATCCCTGAAGATGGATGCAGCATGTTCCACCAAACATTTGTATAAAACTGCAAAAGTGGACAGTGTCAAAGCTCAGAAGACTGCATTCTGTATTCCTCTTGATATCAGGGGTGACAGTCCCCTCTTAATACCATTTAAACTCGTAGTTGCTCAGGATTTTTCATTGTGATAATTATTGTTTTGCAGATTAGTACAAGTACCTGTTACTTGTGTTGATTTATATATTGGCACTAATAACATGGTAGTGTCAGATGCTGATATATTATCAGTACGGAAGTTACGTCTATTCATATATCTTATAAGACGGACTGGCGTAGACAGTTGCAGCGTGGCTGTTTCCTTGTACCTTGCTGCCACTTACAGTCATTAATTGTTCTCAATGTATTGTTATGTCAGATCTTCAGAGTAAAGAACTAGGATTATTAGTAAAATAATTGAAATGCATATATCTAAAAGGACATATATTAAAATTCACTTCATTGTGAGAAACATTTTTGATTTGCGGTTGCTCTATTACATTTGTGTTTTTACTTCAGAAATGTATTCATATTGTGGAATAAGAAACCAACTAGATGTAACTTAGTATTATATTTATTTCTCCTTTATAAGTTGCTCAACATGTTTTGGGCCACCTTGTGCGCATCCTCAGGAGCTGACGACTTAGCGGTATTTTTGCCACGTGTGGTGTAGTGCCGTGGCTGTGTAGGCAGTCGGATCCGGTTGGCTGCTTGTATGTCCATTGGGAAGTACGTAGCACATTGTGCTATGTACTTCCCAATGGACACACAACCAGCCAACCGGATCCGACTGCCTACACAGCCACGGCACTACACCACACGCGGCAAAAATACCGCTAAGTCGTCAGCTCCTGAGGATGGGCACAAGGTGGCCCAAAACATGTTGAGCAACTTATAAAGGAGAAATAAATATAACACTAAGTTACATCTAGTTGGTTTCTTATTCCACATTGAACTACGATGCATGGTCAACCACACATCAAATGTATTCGTATTGTTGAAAGGTTTTTGTATGTTCCATTCTCTTCTCATGTATACCTCAGTGCTGGGCATAAAAATTTTAGTCGAAGCTTGTCATGCAAATGGATGTCAAACCTGCACACCTCTAGATGAAACCCATTTTATTTGTGCCTCATCGTACCTGTTACACTGTTCTAAATTACTGTAAGTGTTCATATTGCTGTCCGTATGTTCATTGTGACATTATGTTGCAGCGTCAAAAGTGAAAGGTTTGTGCGCTATATCAGAAATCAGATGTGTGTGTAACAAAAACTATGATCTTTCTTCTGTGATAGTACTAGATTCTTTGTTGAGCTTATTTCATTGAAATTTATTTCAATTTGCTATGAAAAAATCTTTAAAGACTTCATATGTGGGACTGAGACTGCTTTTATAGTTTGAAAAATTATAAGAACCTTGTTACATATGTACATAGTGTGAATGCAGGTTAATTATGTAAGTTTGATTAAGTGTGGAAGTGTATAATTCATGGTAATAATCACAGGCTTCATGTGCATGTCCAGTTTTGTGGTAGAACAGTGAGAAGCAACTGCAGTAGGTGCGAAACAAACATTATTGTTCTGTAGGTAACTTAATTTGTTCGGAAATTGCCGTTGGTGGATTCCCATTATATTTTGTGTGTACAGCAGATATTGGTAAAATATTCATGCTGTAGTTATATGCTCCTAGGAGAGAAATTTTTACGCCCTTGCTGACGATTAATATCATCTCAAGTTATTCTGAGTTGGAATAAGTGAATGATTTGCTAGCAGAATTCACCCTCTTCCAAAAATATGGATGTGTGGCTTTCAGTTTCTGATCCTAGTTAGTTTTAACTATTAATATTGAAAAAGGTAACAATTATAAATGTTCGAAAAACACATGTTTTAAACATTATACATAGAAATAATTGTGTGAAATGATTATACACATAGCATGTGTTCTGTCTGTGTGCATCACGTACGGAAGTGATGCAGTTTTTGTCCATTCTTCCAATTCATTGTGACTGTTTCTGTCTGAACACTGGGATAGCATAGGTGATATAATGCATGTGCTGTGGGCTGGATGAGCAAGGAATCATGGTTAAATTCCCAAAAGGAGAAGTAGTTTTTCTGTTCCTCAACATGTCCAGACGGGCTCTGGGGCCCACCCAGCCTGCAGCCGAGTGGGCACTGGGAGCTCTTTTCCCAGGACTTAAGTGTTGAAGACATGAAGCTGGCCACTGACCTCCTCCTAGTGCCAAGGTAAAGAATTGGTGGAGCTATATCTCCATTCCCCCTAATGGTGTGCAGAGGGACGTTCCATTTACGTTATTTTGTCTCAATCCATATAACTGAAAGAAAAAGGTTTCGGATGTGAAAAAGACGGTTGCTTCTGTTGCTTGTATAGTGCCTTAATTTGTGCTTTATAATACTAGAAACATTTTGTATTGCCAAGTGTATGCATGCTGTGTGGCATGTACTTGCATATGTGTTGTTTTGTATTACATATGGTACTAAAAATTCATAATTTCCTGAAACACTGTGGGGCATCCTGCATGATTTTAAGTTAATGGATTTCTGAGATGAGATGCCATGCATTGTGGAATGTAGTTACCAGTGTTTGGAGACAGGATCCTCTGAAACATCAGTACTTGTCTACAAACAACACAGCGTATCATCTCAAAAGTTTGTAATATCAGTATTTACCACTGTGAAAACCTCATCTGGATGATTTTGTTGGTATTGTTTGAATTGAAATTTTTCACATGCAAACAGTACCCAGAATTTTCTAGAAGCTGCCCCATTGTATATGTGTGAGTGCTGCATTTTCAGTAATTGGAATGGATGAAATGAATAACTGAGCATATCCTTACAAGGTAAAAAAATTACCGGAAGTATTCAAAATATCTTCCTGTTGGCTTTTTGAAATTGGCGAAATGTAGCATCTTTAAAAAAAATATGTTTGCTTGTACTGTATTGAAAAAGGGCCTCATTGCTGAAGCATAAAAATACACTGGCAGATGTACGACTTTAGACAAGTTTGCTGGTATACCTATCATTTTTTCCTCGCTGCTGTGTAAATGTATATGAATCTGAGCATAAAATTTATTACAGGGCAAGGGCCAGGTTTGAATTTTGACTTTTAGTGTTCAGTGAGTGGTATTTGACATGATATCCCATAGTGAATTTAAGCACTGGATCATGTGGAGTGAGAGAATTGTGTGTAGCTAATTGGCAGCTTCTTGAGAAATGTTGTCAGTTGAAATTAATGTACTATTAATTGCTATTTATTTTATGTTTTTTACACTGATGTTTTTAATTTTTGTTTTAATCTCAAATGAACTTCTTTTCTAAAAGACATCTACTAAAATAACATTCTTTTAACTACTGAATTATTTTTGGTTTCCACAAGTTAGCTTAGCAGATTACAAATACCAGAGTTAGGTGGCCAACCAGTAGAAATACATACATTCTGAACGATGTTTTGAATTTACAACTGTAGTTCATGAGATTACAGTTTGAAGGTATGTTACGGTGTGGTTGGGGTGTGCATGGATCCGTGAGCTGCTTTATAGAGTGGAGAAGTTGTTTTACCATTTAGGTAAGTTCTGTAAAGCTTTAGCAAAGTCATCTGCTGGAATGATTTTTCATGTCCTAAAATATTGTTAGTCATCAGCATTTTCCATGAATTGTCTAGAATCTAAGTAGTTGATTCATGTGGGTATGAAATTAACTGCCTTTTGGGTGAGTCATTTCTATAGACAGGACATCGTAGTACTCAAGAACAATCCGAAGTTGGCCCAAAATTTTAGTTCTGTTGTGTAAGACTTCCTCAGCTATATTTGTACTCCTGGTGAGTTCAGAATTTTCTTTCAGTATGTGTCCTCTTATATTGTTACTTATGGTGTCCAATAACTAGCATAATGTTGGGGTGAGTTCCTTAGCAGCACTGGAGATTTTTTGCAGTGTTTGTGCACATTGTTTTTATTGTCCGCTTGTGTATTGAAGGCTGCTTATGACACTGAGCCCATTGCATAATCTCCTGTTATACTTGTACCTTCAGTATTTGCAGATTTCAACATACTCATATACTTGAACCTTACAGTGCCTTGCGTTACACATACCCTTCATGCAGAGTGGTGCTAAAAATACCAGACAGCAGGTTAAGGTGATGGCATTTAGTGGCTTTCCTTTGCAGATTACATTTAAATTCTGGCCTTCTACAGCAGCTGCCACAAGGCATTTCATTCCAGTGCCAGTGTTAATATACACCCCAAGTAGTTCAACAGTGAATACTTCAGTCATACATAAATATGTATGATTCAAGGTTCTCATTGTTATAATTGTGAAGAGTGTTGTCTGAGGGGTTGTGATGCCATATGCAGTATTTCATGGAACCTGCTGGCTGTCATCAGAACAGATGAACTCTGATGCTAGAGGTAGCAGGTTTCTTTGGAATGTCAGTCAGTATATTTATACCAGATTACATGGCATCACAACCTGGAATCAGTAACCTTCCTGCATGATTGTGTTTCTCATAATTACAGGCAGTAATATTGTACAGAATGTACATGACAAGGGTGTAACTAATGCTTAAAATTACTAGGGGTGTTGCATGTGTTTATTTCCTGTCATTGTTCCTTGGAGTTAAAAGCTAAATAGACATTAATAAGCAGTCTGTAACTTTCACAAGTGACAGTTGTAATAAGAATTAATAATTGCTTTAACTTTTGTTTATATATCTCATCTAATTATAACTACATGTTTATGAGGTCAGTCAGGAAATATGTTTGCAATACATCTGTTCTGTGTTCGTTCTCACCTCCAATAAGAGTACTTACTTTTAATTGTACTGCTATTCCACTGCTTTTCCACACACTCTCCACCAGGGTTGAGTCATTTATTACAGTATGGGACAAGCTTTTCTATTCCATGTTGATATAAGTTCTTGTATGCTGTTATCAGCCATTGCATCATAGCCATTTCCATCTTGCAGTCATCTTTAAATTTGAGGCTGTCAACATTTTTCTTCAATGCCGGTAACATATAACTGCTTGGCAACAAATTCCCCTGATATAATCACCATCATCATAGATTCTGCAGTTACATAATTACATGTCACGTAAATTTATTTTGACATCCTCATAAGCAGTTGATGTTTTGCTGACCGTGTATCTCAGTATATTTATCTCAGTAATTAACCAACTTGATGCACAAAATTTTTGTTTTACAATAAGTTTATTTCATGCCTCTACATGTTTCGAGCACATGTGCTCGAAACATGTAGAGGCATGAA
>Ga0123355_10010381_pt1 | contig 14270 bp, 14 predicted proteins | sample TergutEmb28metaG_3_FD_89872 | JGI IMG/M metagenome (GOLD analysis project Ga0123355, IMG submission 89872) | Embiratermes neotenicus P1 segment gut microbial communities from Petit-Saut dam, French Guiana - Emb289 P1 | ecosystem: Host-associated > Arthropoda: Insects > Digestive system > Gut ...
AGGTCGCAAGTTCAAATCTTGTCACCCAGATATGCTTTTTGCCGTAGGCAAAATAGCTTTCAGTAAAGCAGGAAAGCCCTTGATTTTACTAAGAATCAAGGGTTTTTTCTTTTCCAATTTCAAATAAGGGTAATCTAGCGAGCCTTGAAAGGGGAAAATTGTCAATGAGAGGTAAAGCGGGCTTCACGGTAGCGGAGGCACTTGAACATTTTGCAAGGAAATGCACGACGAGTACACGCTATTTCTAAAAGAAAGCGGTACACGTTGTTAATGGTAGCATAAAAACCAGCCAAAAAAACTGAATATTACATGGCGGTATTCACGTCTTGCGCAGAAAAATATCGCTGGTTAAAACTGTACAACAATCAAAAAAAGCCCGTATTTATGGACTCTCACATGCGGTTGTTCGAGCATATCGGCGGTTGTTGGCGCGAAATCGCATACGACAAAATGAAAAGCAACTCAACGGCGACTTAATCAAAATGTCGACGTATTACTGCTTCAAAATCAATGTGACCAACTGTTATTCCAGGCATGAAAAGGGTTCGGTTGAAAAAGCGGTAGACGTTGTTTGGTTGGAATTGTTCATAGCAAATTTCTTAAATTGACTAAGGTTGCGAGGTTGTTTGAGGAAGGAAAAATTGAGGCTGTTAATACGGCTGTTAATGACACGCTCAAAGGAGAACGTATGCGTGTTGCGAAAGATATGATTGTAGCAGGTGATGACATTCTTAAAGTGATGCAGATTACCAAGCTTACCCGTGCGGAACTTGATGAGGCGCAGATATTAATTAGTGCATAACATCGGTGCGCTCCGATAGGTATTTTACATGACTTTCCATAATTTCAATCGTTATCAAAAACGATTGAACGGTATGTCGCCTTTAGAGTTCCGCTCTCACTTGGATTCTCTTACGGCATGAAAAAGTGCCTATCTTTTTGGGGTGCAGTTCACTTGTTTACCCATCCTACCAATTCATATAGCGTAAAGCAAGTCATTCACATAAATGGTTTAAAGCAAATCGTTGAATAGCATTCGCGCTAACAAAACAGGCATAATCATGAAATTTATCAGATTTTTCATTATCAGCATAATCTACTACCGATTTCATTGCAAAGCACTTTGGCTTACATTCTGTATCATTGTATCTACAGGCATGAAACATGCCGTATATTTCCATGTCGATTCCTATTATTTTTCTATGTTGCGGTGTTATCATTTCATCAGAAAAACCTTTGCTTGCAACTACTGCACTACCTGAAGCCATTACCCCTATGTCCAGTTTTAATTCTGTATTAGGAGTAGTTGCGACTCTGCCAAATAAATCTTTTATATCTCTGTGAACATCTTGGGCGCGCTTAAAATTTTTGAGCTTGTTCATCAAACCCGCATCTAAATCCAACATATAAGGTTCAAAAAGAAAACTTTTGCCACTTTTGCTATCTTCGACAATCTTTCCACTTCCATAGTCCAATATGCTTGAAGGTACTAAAATATCACCGTATCCATGATGATTTCGTCCTTCTAACGACGCTGCCATGCCAATCATAGCAACGTATTCTGGTTTATATTTATGGATAATATCCATTGTTAATCCCGTCGTGGCAACCATTCCCATGTTATGACAATGTGCTGCAACTACAGAAATTTTAGCATCATCATTAATAAAAAACCCCTCATGGTATGTGTATACACCATTCCCTATTGATGTACAATCAACAATTAAACTATGTAAAGGGTTTAGCTCTTTTTCCAAAGCGGTTATTATTGCAATTTTCACAGGATTCACCTCAATCGCATCAGTATTCTTCGGCATGGTCAAGCATTCCATTTTATCAGCAGCGTTTTTTTCTGTTCTGAAAGTTTTCAATATCTCTGTCTGTGTAGAAAAACTAGCATTCCTAAAGTCATTTTTATCAATAGAATATACGATGTTTTCTAAATCTTGATAGTCCATACTTATTTCGCCATCACATATTTCACAAGTATAAATATCGTCATCTTTACCATAAAATGTGATTATATCGCCACAATTGTCACACTTTATTCTTGGCTTAGGTTTCGCAAGATTACTCTCACAGAGTCCCTCAAAAAAATTATTCGACGCTTCAATTGTTATTTTTGCATCTTTGGCAAATGTCATTGGCGTTAGTGCAACTAATTCTTCTTTAGGTTTCCACTTTATCCACTGTACAAACTTCTGCAACAGCGTCTTGTCCAAATTTTTCATATTCTTGGATAGCATTATTGTAATCACCCTCACAAAACTCATGATAAAAGCGAAGCACTAAGGTGGTCATATTTTCAAGTTCGTATTTAACATCAAATTTCATATCTTCTTGCAGCCACTTTATCCTTATTGCCGATATTTCACGGTACTTTTTTAAGTCATTACGCAAAGAAAGAAATGTTTCCGAATCTGTAATTGGTTTGAGGTATTCGCCACGCATTCTCATAAGACTGTTTGTTCTGTCATGAAACTTTATGTAGGATATATATCCAATTTTAGAGTTTGCACTTATCCCTTTGCCATTTTCTACGATATAGTTTGAAATTACAGCATTTTCAATGACAGACTGTATATTCTCATGAATATTTAATAGACTTGATTGTAAACGCTTCTCGCTCATGCACGTAATTTTCATATGGGTTTCAAGAAAATTTTCAATGGCTTTTGAAGATAACTCTATAGTTTCTGCCAGCTTCTCCTTAGCTAATTCACTTGGGTTACCCATTGCCAAACGACATATTTCGTTTGTGAAATTCAAAGTAATACAATGATTATATTGGGCATACTTGTTTCGTATTTCTACCCACTTCAACTTGAAAATACATTTTATTTTATCAAGATAGTCCTTTGCGATATGAGAAAATACATGTTCTTTCTCTTTTGCTCCATCTCTTTTAGGGTTTACCATAACTATAACTCTTTTTTGTGGAATTTGAATTATGATAGGTATAAACGCATATCTGACCTTAATTTCGTCTTCAATAGTAGTTTTAATTTCTTTTCTGAAAACAAGTTTTATAGCATCTAAAATTTTTTCGGCATAGCAATATTCAAGTGCAACAATCTTTTCCCCTCTTGAAAGTGCCACCATAAAATCAACAAATGGCTTTTTTATGCCATAATTTTTTTCCAACATTGCCTTTCCATATTGGAATGATTCGTCGCCAAATTCCTCAAACTCACTTAAATAACAACATTTATGTTGTCTGAAGTAAATCAATTCATAGTAAATTTTGTCTATAGTGCTTTTGTTTATTTTTTTATTAGTCAACAAATCATCAATAAAATCCGCTATTTCATTTTCAGAAATGCCAAATTTACAAGATATACCATGATAATTCAGTGATTTGACAAGTTCATTCTTCGTGATATTAGTAGTTATTGGTCTTGAATTGTACATCTTTTTCATTAATTTTCCTCCAGATTACAGATGTATCACCAACTGCATTTCGCTATATCGCACAAAAAATGCAAGAAACTATGAACCACCTATGCCGGAATCCACGACATCACTTTTTTACGTGGTTACTGTTTGCGGTGGTGTTGGACTAAAAAGGTTTAACCACCATATTCAGTAACCACGACCATATTACAAATTATCCGTGATGTGTTCCAACGGCACATCCAAATTTTCGATAAATTCAACGAGACGATTAAATACATCTTCGTGCAGTTTCCCAATAACGGTATAGTTGGTCTTATCACGATTGAAGTAGTATAACTGCTCGGCTTTCGCATAGCCGTCTTTTGTATTGCTTTGCACGACGGAACTATCTTCGTGGGTTATTTTAAAGTTACCCAGAAAACCTAACTTTTTAGCTCTTTGTTGCTCGTTCTTGAAGTAAGAAAGAACATTACAGACAAAATCATAGTCAAGCCCTTCTATCTTTCCAGACTCAACGCTCAACACAACAAAAGAGTGCTTCGACAAAGCACGTCCTTTATGCTGATACGATTCAATCAATATAATATCCCCAATGGCACACATAAATTACCTCTACAAACAGTTATTTTTTCTCAACTAGTATCACTTGCTTATTTCCATTCAAGACATCAGCATCCCATTCTATAGGGGTAACGTCATTCAATGCTTCCTCGGTAGAAGCCAAAATGCTTTTCTTGCCCTTAATTTTTCCCAAGTCAAGCGGATTGTAGGTTAGTTTTTCCATGACTACACCTCCAGCAAATATTTGGGGTATATCATCAGTATATCCGACTTCAAAAGGTTTAGGCACAAAATCACTTCCCTTCTACCATTGGTCAAAAACCCACAAATGTTAAGTTTAGCATTGCGGTCTACTACTATTTAGTTCATCGTAAGACGGTGTGTTGTAAATTATCTCATTAAAATGCTGAAAATCTCGTATGCTGTATGAACTGTACTCATTTTTCGACCTGTGCAATTGATTCTGACAAACGTTAATTTTGTGTTTATCTGCGTCTCAAGCAAATTCTTTGTTTTGCAATCTATTTGCCTAACTTGATAATTTATCAAGCAACACAGGCATTGCAGTGGCTACAATATTGTGTACTTGTTGCACATTTGATGTGAATGAAATAACGGTATTGATGTTCCTCATTTTTTCAAGAAATTGCATGAATATATTTTTGTTTTCCTCCGTTTGCTCAATTTGCGAAAATTGCAACACTGTTTGCCCCAGTGTTTTTTGTATCGCATTATTCACTGTTGCGCTTCCAAAAAAATAATATTCATGAATGAGTATTGAGATGTTGTTCAAATTAGCAATAATACTTTTCTTCAACTTATTGTCAATCATTGAGTCAGCTACAGTCGTTATTAATTCATTGACTTCGCTCTGAATTAAATCTAAATCTTCTTGATATATCTCCTTTTCGATATTATTGTCAGCTATGTAACTGGCAAACATCTGTAGTCCAGCCATAGCAACTCCATCAAGACAGCTTTTGGTGAAACGAGTTAAAACCATCGTTGGTGTGACTTTCTATGTTGATGCTTAACAATGCCTCTAGTATTTTTTCTATATGTGGCTCAAATGTTTCTGCTGTTCGTCCTCCAATTTCACTGTTTATTTTCCCTAAACTGGATGCTAATTCAATGGTTTTTCTGTAGAATTTATAAACAGTTTCGGGTTTATTCTCATTAAATTTGAAAAATGACATAAAAACCCTGCCACCATACTGCTCATTAGACTCCAGTATAGCATTAAGTATCTTATAAAGCCTGTCTGCGCTTGTATAGTTTGACGTGGACACAGAACACTGCTCCTCTCATTGGATAGAAAGACACCACCACCAAAGCACCCTAAACAATTAAGTCGAGAAAGCCCAAAATGGAGATGAAGCTCCTACATCAAAATCCACGACCTAACATTTGCGTCGTGGATTTGGATTATGGAGACGGCGAGAGTCGAACTCGCGTCCGAAAGCTCATTGATAAGGACTTCTACCATCATAGTTGGTTTATTTGGTGCTGGGCGTTACCCAGCTTGTTCCCTATTCCTACGCGAACCTACACGCGAAAGGTTTTGGTAGCTTTTTAATCTTTTACCGCTTCAAAGCTACAGGCGGAAAAGTTCCCCACATATCGAGGCCGGGATTCGGGTATGCAGGACTCCCCGAGCCGACCACGGCTTTAATTAAGCCGCAAATGCGTAATTATTATTGTCGTTTCTTTTTTAAAGGTTGACTTTGATAACGCAGTCTCCCCTGCGGATGGCTATCCCTATTTTCAAAACCCCCGTCGAAACCATTACGTCCCCGAATGGCTTTATTATGTTGCACATAGTTATGAGTGTACCCGATTTTAGCGGATTTTACAAGTGGGTAAATCGCAAAAAGAATGGTTACTCATTAAGGTAGATTGTCAAGCGGGCTTGCAGATTACTTGCTGCCTGTTGTGCGGTTACTTCGCATTCAAAAAAGCGTGTTATTTCGTCTCTTACAAAGTCACGAATGAATGGGTCTGATGTTCCTGAAAGGGTTAGGTTTGCGGCGTGGGCGTTAAAGATTGCTATATTTCTAGCAAGGTCAAAACCTTCTGGCTCGAAGCCCCCTGCGCGAACTGCGTCTAATGTGGCTTGCGCTACTACTTCATGCGCGTTTTTGTTTATTGGCGTTGACCACATTTCTGGCGAGGTTTGAACTTCCTCGGATAGTAGAAATTGCATGAAACGGGCGGCGAGTTCTTGATTTGGGCTGTTTGCGTTTACTGCCATTAAGTTTCTTGGCTCTACAAGCCCTTCGCCGCGGCTGTTGGTGATTATATGATATGGTGAGTAATCTTTCGTTCCGTTTGCAGACATTGCCGCACTGTGAAACATATCCCCCCACATTAGCAGGCTCTCGCCTATATCTGGCCATCTTAGCCGCTCGCTTATGCTTTCAACGTCTTCCAATATACCTATAAATTTTGCGTTGTCTACATCGGCGGTTCTGTTTGCGAGGTCTACGAAATCATCAAAATATAGATTGAAAAACATTGATGCAAAATCGGTTGGGGTCATTCCCATTGGTGTGGTGTACAGCGGTAAGTCTGGGTAGATTGCCGCGAATTTGAGTACATCTTCCAGCGCGAATCTGTTTGGGTTGGCTGGAACAGTTGACACAGTATCGTCAAACCGAAACGCGTTAATGCCGAAATTCATAGGAATTACATATCGCCCGCCATTGTACAAAAATGCATCCAGCACACTTTGGTAGTACCTTCCTTGCTGAAAATTCATGGTGTCGTTTAAATCCGTTAATAAGCCTGCGTCGGCTAGTCTTTGCCACGCTACATTCTGCACACTTATTATATCTTCGCCCCTGCCGCCCAATAATGATGAATTTATTATTTGTGCGTAACTTGCGAAATCTTCATACACCACTAGAGTTACTGTGTAACGTCCGTCGTGGTTCTCCTCGAACCTTCTTGCCGCATCTTCAATTAGTGAATTGTTGCGTAATACCGCAATCGTTAATTCCGTGCTTGATGCCGCTTGAAATTCGCCACGCTCTTCCTCCGCTCCGCAACCAGTAAACGCCACAAGCGCGAGAACCGAAATGGCTATAACCACTACTAAAAATTTCTTCATTGTATAAATCCTCCTTAAAAATATGTGTTTGTTTGTTACCATCACATAATAACAATCACCCACACCGCAATGTAAATTCTAGCCCAAATAACAATAAACATGCCCCAAACGTGTATCCCGCGCTAACGTTCGCGACAAGATAGATTACGCTTGGGGCATGGTGAAAACAATGCCGTCCTCTTTGTTTGGGTTAATTGCTTACGCAAAAACCCACATATGGGCAACAGCTAACATTTCGCGCAAGTAATTCACTGGCCAAGAATACCAATCTGTGTACGCGCCCAAACGGTTGACATCAATGCCAATTCGTCGTGCAGTGCGAACCCCTCGGTAAATATGAAAGTCATTTGTTACCAAAACCGCGCTAAAGCCGTCTGGAAAATGTTCGTCAAGAATTTCCTTCGCGAAGGCGAGATTTTCATAAGTAGATGTAGAATATTCCTCCAATAAAATGCGCTCGCGTGGTACACCTCGCCGCGCTAGATACCGCGCCATTGCCTCTGCTTCGGTAATCACCGCCCGATTACCAAGCCCGCCGCATACTATTATGTACGCGTCGGGATTGTTCTGCCAGTAATGCAATGCCGCGTCCAACCGTCGCGCCAATGGCCGCGTAACAGTTTCACCAACAACCGCCGCACCCAGAACAATCACAACATCTTCCGTATAATCCACATTGCTGGACTTTCCATACACAAACAGAAAAACCACCAGCAACGCAGGCAACAAACAAGCAAGCCCCATCATAATATGAAACTTCTGATAAATCCTCTTATAAAGCAACGCATACGCAATAACCGCCAAGGAAATTCCAATCTGCAACGCAAACCCAATCGAAAAATTCGACACTCGCAACACCATATGTGCATTCATCAACGACAAAATCCCAATAGCCAAAAGAATATATTTCACAGCAACCCCCGTATCATATAGGCGTTTCGTTTTGAAATGGGTTGAGGGCGAGCCAATTCTGCGAATGTCTCTACGCAGAATTAGCGACAGACGAAACCCAATTTCAATCGAAATCGCTATACTTTTTCCTAATTGTAAGCGAATAACTTATATTATGTCAAAATTTACGGCAAATCTCGGTAGCGTTCTACTAGCTCCACAAAGGAACGACGATGCCCGTGCGGGTCTTCGCCTAGAGAGGATTCCGCCATTTGCAGAATTTGCGGAATAGTGACATTGCCGCTAAATTCTGAATCACGCAGAATATGCCCAAAAGCGGCTACTGATGCCGCAAAGGTGAAATCCGTTGTGTTCTGCCAGAAGACGCGGTCATGTGTTGCTGGATGTTCAATTAATCGGCTGGTGGATTCGCTTGGTTCGTGGTAGCGGATTCTTACTGTGAATAACTCATGTCGTGTGCCGTAGGAACTTCCTGCGTGGAAAGCCTCTACATATTCCATGATTCCGTCGGCTAGTTCTATCTCGAACATTATTACCAAATCCGCGCCTACGCCTACTTGCCCCGCTTGGCGGGTGTCGTCGTCGAAGTGAATGTTTTCTATTAGGCGATTTTCGTAGCCTATTAGGCGGTAATTTATCACCGTCGCGGGATTAAACGCCACTTGCGCACGCGCTTCGTCGGCAATTATGAACGTGTTTTGTATAAATTCTTCCACGAAAATTTTATGAGCCGCTTCCAGCGTGTCTATATAATGAAACGTCCCGTTGCCGTTGCGGGATATTGTTTCCATTGTTTGTTCCATGAAATTCCCCGCGCCCATTCCAAGCAAAGTCATGTGGATTCCTTGGGTTTGTTGTGCTGCCATTAATTCTTCTAGTTCGGCTATGCTTGATACTCCTACGTTGAAATCGCCGTCGGTGGCTAGGATTATTTGATTGTTCTTGGTGGGGTCAAAATTTTGATTAGCCAACTCAAATGCGGTTATTATGCCATATCCGCCAGCGGTGTGTCCGTGGGCGCGAAGCCCGTTTATTGCCGCCATAATATATTCATGATTACAACCAGATACGCCATCAAGCAACACTTGCGCATAACCCGCGTAAGTGACTATTGATACGGTATCGCGGGAGTCAAGATTAGCAACCAACAGCCCCAACGATTGTTGCAACAAGGGTAATCTGTTTGCAGGTGCCATTGACCCCGACGTGTCAATCAAAAATGTCAAGTTGTTCGCAGGCAGAAACTCGCGGTCTATCTCACGCGCATGAATCCGTATGAATGCCAAATGTTTTTCCTCGTTAAATGGCGACGGCCCAATCTCTGTGTAAATTCTGAATGGCGTGCCGTTGTCTGGCAGAACCCTGTCGAAACTGAAATAATTAATCATCTCCGCCACACGAACAGCATCAACAGGTGGACGAAAGCCATTGTTAATAAATCGCGCAATGTTTCTATAAGATGCCGTGTCCATCTGCAAACCAAACGATACCGCCGATTGCGATTGCGAATTAACCCAGCGATTATCCACAATAGGCGAATACCTCTCGCGGTGGAATGGGTCGCGGTCAAGCGGCGCAGAAGGCGCGGCTGGAGCAGGCGCGGCAGGCATAGACGGTGGGCTAACAGGCACAGAAGCAGTAATACCACCGCCAAAATCAAAATTTGGTTCGCTTTCGAGAGCGGGACGGTCAATGTTGGTGTGTCGGTTTGCATAAAATTCGGAATCCTCTTCAGCCTCGACCTCTTCATCAACAAAAAACCAATCGTAAGCATCATCTGAGGTTTCCACCCATTCGCTTTCTACAATTACAGGCGGCATAGTTGGACTTACTTGAACTCCCACTTGAATTTCAGCTACGCTATCATTTCCCGCAGGTTGAACCATAGGCGCGGCCGAATCCCAATCGCCACCAGAACTGCATGACACAAAAATAATTATCATCATAGTAGCAATAGACGCAAGTAACAAAATTTTTCTCATTTTTTTTCTCATATCAGAAATCCCTCTCCCTACATATACCAACCACGCGAAATCAGAAACATTACAGCATAATAGCATATTTCTTATTCAACCAACAACTTGATATAGCAAACGCGCTCCCAATCCGTGATTGCCGAGCGCGTTTGCTATAAAAAGTGGCTGGTTTTTTACTTCACAAACACATGAACTGAAAAAGGAATTTTTTTAACCACGAAATTCACAAAAACCACGAAAAAGTCCATTCTCAGTAAAAAATGGACTTTTCAACAGTTTCGGGCAATTCCTATTCTTCCATCACTTGCGGTTCGCTATTAGTTTCGCGGATTGCAATGAAAATCATCAGAAGGGCAGGGCCAATAATAAAGCCCAATATGCCAAATATTCGGAAGCCTATGAAAATAGACATCAACGAAGCCAGCGGATGCGCGCCCATTTGGTCGCCAAGAATTTTGGGTTGAAGCACCTGTCTGGCAATGGTCATTATCGCATAAATCACCAGCAGTCCAATTGCCTGATGCATATTCCCCATAGCAATACTAATCAACGCCCAAGGAATCAACACAATTGCAGGCCCAAGTATTGGCAAAAAATCCAAAATAGCAAACAGCAACCCAAGCAACAACGCATACTGATTTCCCAAGAACAAAAGCCCAACAACACCAATAACACCATTCATAACCATCAAAATACCCTGCGCCTTAAAATACCCCGACATAGCCCGCTCTAAACCCTTACGAGTCTGCCGCATTTGTCGCAAAATCCACTTAGGCGTAGAGCTCTTGCAAAATTCATAAATCTTCTTACCATCAGACATAAAAAAATAAGCACTAACCAACGCCAATACAATATTAATAAGAAAATCTGGAACACTACCCAAAGTCCGCAACCCAGTTTCGCGCATTCCGTCGCTTAGAAAAATCCCCAACAAAGCAGGTGCCATTTCCTCTATGCTGGGAATATACCAGCCCTCGGGCAGAAATTCCGTGTACCGCTGAATCCATACGTTTGCATCATGCAAACGCTCTGATATTTCCTCCGCATGAACAGGCGCGGATTCCATAAAACTAGAAATCTGCCGCACAAGCGTATTAACCAACCATGCCCCCAAACTACTAAACAATGCAATAAACAACAACAAACAAAGCAAAGAAGCAATCCACCGCCGAAAATTCAACTTATTAACCAAAAACCGAACCAACGGCCCAAGAATTAAAGCAATAATCAACCCAAAAAAGAACGGCGACAACCATCGGAAAAACACAGTAAAAAACAAATAAAACACAACAGCCACAATAAGAATAAACAAAAACCTATCAATCTTTTCCCTGTTCTCATGATAAAATTCACGCACAGTAAAATTCCCTCCATGTCAAAATTTGGGTCAAGCCTTTTTTAAAGGCTTGCAGGGGCATTGGGGACAGCGTCCCCAAGGTCTTAAAATCTTTTGACCTTAAATCTCTTGACCTTATTCTTTGTCACTTTTGCAAAAAGCATGACATCAAAAAAAATATTTCGTGTTACATTTTTTACCATATTGCCCCTGTAGTTCCTGTTACGCTTGTCTCGAAGACAATCACAGAAGGCGCACGGGAGGCGAAGGCTATGCAAGATTTTACATTGCCTGCGAATATAAAGCAAATAGGCAGTATTGGCGACGGCTTGAGAATTTATATGGAGGATTACGTCTGCACGTTTTTGCACCAGTATGCAGAAAGCGCAGGTTTTGAAGAACGGCTGGCGTTTTTGGTTGGAAAGCAAATGCTTATTGATGGACAACAGTTTTTGTTTATCGGCGGGGCTATTTATGGGCGTTATGCGGAAAAGAATGAAGGACACTTACGGTTTAGTGAAAAAAGTGTTGACTACGCCGAGGAAGTTCTGGAAGAGCATTTTTCTGGAATGGAGATTGTTGGTTGGATGCAATCGCAACCAAGTTATGGTACTTATTTGAATCAGTATTATGCGGCGTATCACCTGCGGCAGTTTCGGAAGCCGTTTCAAGTGATGTTTGTTATGGATCCGCTGGAACGCACAAATGCGTTTTATGCGGCAAATCCAGCGGCAGTCACGCCCGCCGACCGCGTAGCAGAAATAGGCGGATATTTCATCTATTATGAAAAAAACACCAACATGCACGAATACATGCTAGTGAATAAATCGGTAGACTATACGGCGAAATCGCCAACACTGGTAGAATTGAAGCCGCTAGAATATGTAAAAGAGGAAGAAGTAAACGAACCAAAAATAATGGGTCGCCGCGAAAAAACAGACGAGTTCGACCGTGAGAAATCGCCAGTAAAAGGCTACGACGATTACTACGAACCAGAAGACGACCGCATGGAAGGAAGATATTCCATGGGTGGCCCAGTTCAGCGCGGCAGAGAACCAGAGGAAGTAATCCGCCGCCACGAAGCCGCAAAAGCAAGACGGCGCGGAACAGCCACCGAGCAAAAGCGTGCAACCAATCTTCTAGCAGGACTTTGCGCCGTGTTATTCTTGGTTAGCTTTGTGATGGGCGTGAGCCTAGTTCGCAATCAGGAAACTTTGCAAAATCACGAAGCGCAAATTCGTCAACTAACAACTGCACTTCGCGACCAAGCCGCAACAACACCAGTATTCGCAGGGGACGACTCAACCGTGCATGTTACTACCCCCGACACGATTCCAGTAACAGGCGCAGACCCCGCAACAGTAAACGCCAATGGCGAAATTCAAGACATAGTAGCAGAAATTCACGAACCACCAGCCATAACCGAAACAACCCCAGAAGCAATAGCGGCGGCAACACCCCCACCACCAACCCCAGTTCCCCAAGCAGATGCAACCGCAGCAGTAACAATCACTGGCGAAGAAGCCGCATTAATCGGGCCAATTCCCGAATCATACACCATTCAACCTGGTGACAGCCTGTTAGCGATAAGCTTACGTTTCTTCGGAGATGCAAACATGATATACGAAATTATGGCATTAAACGGGTTCGACAACCCAGACCACATAGTAGCGGGCAGAACAATAGCCCTACCACGGAGATGACGCATGAAGGGATTAGAAATTGGTTTTACAGAAATGGCGGCGGCATTAGCGCATGAAATAAAAAACCCAGCGGCGGTGGCCCTAGCGCATGTAAACCTACTGCGCCTAGACACAGAAAACCTCCCGCATCACCTAGACCACATAGAGCAGGCACTAAACAACATTTGCGAGCTGGTACGCAGAATGCTATCCACCACCAATCATCACAGCGAATCGAAGGAAGTAGACCTCTACACAATTCTTTCAGAAATACTAGACACCTATCGTGCCGCGTGGCCAAGCATTTCATTCACGCTAAACATAGCCGAAATAAACACTCTAGGCTTAGACGACGAAGCCGTACTACCCTGTTACGGGCAAGAATCGTCCCTAAGAATGATATTCTCCAACCTACTAAAAAACGCAGTAGAGGCAATAGAGGCAACAACCCAGACCCAAGGCGAAATAGAGATAAACGCCAAGTACACCAAAGACCACCTAAAAATAACAATCTCCGACACGCCTACGGCGGGTAACGCCGCTGAAATGTATTCAAACCTACCTGTGCGTCACGAAGCCGTGTCTGCTACGTTATCAAGTGCTGCACCTGCGGTGGGCAACGCCGATGACGTGTATGTAAACCCGCCTGTACGTCACGAAGCCGTGTCTGCTACGTTGTCTGGTGCTGGTGATATGCGTGTGGGTTCGTCTTCGGTGAGTAGTACTGATGATATGTATGCAAATCTATCCTCGCGTCTTGAAGCCGCGTATGTTGTTCCAACTGTACATCTTGAATCTGTGCCAACTCTGCTGAACGCCACAAAACCCCACGGTAATGGCTTGGGCTTGGCAATCTGTCGCCGTTTGGCCAACGAACTAGGCGCGCAATTATCCGCCGTTCACACAGAAAATGGCGGTTGCGAAGTTACCGTTTCCCTTCGCGTAACACGTTGTCCCTCTATTGCATAAGATACATTGTAAAGCAAAAGTCCTTGGTCAAGGGCTTCGCAAAGGAGGATTTACAATGTGTACAGGATTTATGTGCAATTGCGCAATTAACTACGGAACAAGATTCGGCCCCTTCACTGAACCAGTAGAGGAAGAACCATTACGTTTCCGTTATCACCCAATGTATTATCGTTTTCACCGCTATATCCCACGCCGCAGATTGTATATGTGGTAAACGAACGAGCGGGCGGCATAGCCGCTTTTCGCCGATAAAGTGTATTCGTAGGTAAAGTGTACGTCTCGTAGCCAGAATGTAATAACGTAATAAAAATGGGAGAACTTTTGCCATA
>Ga0123355_10010382_pt1 | contig 14269 bp, 5 predicted proteins | sample TergutEmb28metaG_3_FD_89872 | JGI IMG/M metagenome (GOLD analysis project Ga0123355, IMG submission 89872) | Embiratermes neotenicus P1 segment gut microbial communities from Petit-Saut dam, French Guiana - Emb289 P1 | ecosystem: Host-associated > Arthropoda: Insects > Digestive system > Gut ...
CAACAAAAAACGCCACAACAACCCTTCATCCCACAAAAGAAAGAATAAGTTAAGTGTGATTAAAATAATCGTATCTGGAAAGAATATAAGAGCGGGGGGGGGGGGGGGGGGGGGGGGGGGGGGGGGGGGGGGAGTGGAAGCAACTCTTTCACAATGTTTCTGCAAATTTAATAAGAACAAGAATACTAGAATGTTGTTATCGGGAAGGGCCCTTGAATTATTCGCAAAGACCTTCTTTTCGCGTGGATCTTGTAACATAAACCCCGCGCAAAGAGAGAGATGAGTGTGTTCTTATATTTTTGAAGGTATTTCAAAGATTTGACAAAGGAAGACGAAATAACAGTAGGAAAGGAAGAACATTAAAAAGGTGAGCTTAATTTGGAGGTTGATCAGGAAAGGAGGATGAGGTGAGACGGACACGTGACGCGAACGGGGGAGATAAGCAGTGCATACAAAAGTTTGGTCGGAAAACCCAAACAGGAAGCCATCAGTTGGGAGGCCTAGATGTAGCTAACTAAAGTGGGAAGATAATAGAGAAGTACTGAGTGAGGATATTAGACTGGATCCGCCTGGGTTCTGAGAAGCGCCAGCGTCTGACCTTCCTGAAGACACAAAATTTTCTTTTCCACAAATGACTGAATTCTCGACCATGTGATGTACCCCCGCATTTGCAAAAAGAGATTTGCCCCATGGAGTAATTAAGCTAGTATGAAACAGTGACAAGAATTCTCTTTTATATCCTGTGAGTCTGTGTCTCTAAAATGTTAATGAGTACATGGAAGTACATACGTAAAAAAAGGCAGAGTAATCCCGTTACAGGCCCGGTGTGGCCCAGAGGGTGGGTAGAGGTATAGCTCTACTCTTCCATGACTGCGGCACTAGAAGGGGCGAGTGGTCAGCAGCACGCTCCGGCCGCAACTTACCCCCGGGAAAGACCCGGTAGCCATTTTACAGGCGGCTGGGTGGGCCCCAGGACCGGTCTGGGCGGGCGGAAAATCTCGTCCCCACCGGGATTCGATCCCGCCCGTCCAACCCGTAGTCAGTCGCTATACCGACTGAGCTACCCGGCCCACGGAAGTGCATATGTACAGTGTATAAACTCGCCTCTCTAAATTCGTACAACTCGTGAATAACTCCGTGTAAAATTGATACTAACCTTTTCGGTTTGCCATGAAGTCCAGCCTATTCCAATTAAGGGTAGTTTGAGGCATAGAAAATATTTATTACGTAACAGGGGATCATAGGTTACAGTTGTAAACTGATTCTAAAGTAACTTCACCACGTTAAGATATGCGTAACTGACATGTCGTTAGATGTTATCGATTTAAATTTATCATGTGTACTGTCTTATTCTGATACTACTGTCTTAATATGTAAACGATACGCAAGCTTTGTCGGCATAATTGAAATAAAAATTCAATGAACAAATTTAAACCTAATTTATTTTCATGGTATTCGTAAAGGGATGTAAATTTGGACATCTAAATTAAACTCTACGATTTTACTCAAACATGAACCCATCTTAAAGTAGTGAAGTAAAATTATAATCATTTTCAGAACTATGTACTTTATTGCGCAAACATATGATCTCTTTTTTATTGGTAGATCCTGTAAAATAATTAATTCGCACTGCTTTTTATTTGCAATTTGTTGTTGTTTTCACATTAAATTTGGTAACGCTGACTAGATTACTCATATATAGAATTAATTCAACCAATAAGTATGTAATTTTATGTATACAGATAATAATTTTAACTTACTGTGATCCTACTGCAAGTTACATGATACTTCAGCATAGGTATACTAATTGTACAAATGCACACTTAAAGGACGTCAATGAAGTTAACCGACGCTGATAGTTTTGTCATGATAAACCGTCCTAACACCATTGTACTCACTCTTCTGACGTGTAGATATTTACTGAAATTTCGGTAAAATATATTTAGTCATAAATTATATTTCTCTATATTTAGTCTTGGAAAAATGCAGGTAGTTCAATTTGTTGTTATAAATTGAAAATCAGACTTGGCGTTGTAGCCTGTATCTTAGTATTTCACTGTAGCCGGACAAGTCCGTGGATCTTACCCGGGCTTCTTTCCCTCAGATTGAATTAAAATATTGCACCCCACGTGGTCACGTTTCTACGTTCTTAAAGGATAGCTTGGCGCATGTGGTGAGCATAAAAGCGTATTTGAAAGACGGGAGACGTACCTTTCTTTCGCCTTCTTGTTCTTTCAGATATAAGAGTTCTGTTTGCCAATATAGAAAAGAAATTAATTAAGAAGTCACTAACTGATTTTCCGAAATTATAAACGAGAACCAAACGGTGACAATTCTTGTAGTATGAAAACTTTGTTCATGCCTCAATGTAGATGGTTTAAATTCAATATCATCCACAACGTCCGTCGCCTCTTCTCTTTTCTCAGCCAATGAGAAGGCATTTTTCGGACTTGAGATTGTTTATCTATTAAATTCAGTGAAGTGATTAAAAACCGTCACTTGTAGCTACGAACTGCAGCAGCGACAAGATTTGTCGATAAAACGTCTTTTGCTTACATCAGATAAGTTACTGAAAACAGACAGCAATCAGAAAGGAACGCCTTGTAAGCTTATGATTAAACTGACTCTCGAGACAGTAAATCAGATTTTTCAACCCTAGAGAAGGCCACAGAGGTCGAAAGGGAGAGTAGAGGGATAGCTCTACTCTTCCTTTAACCTCGGCGCTGATTGTGGGTGGGTGGTTAACACCACGTCTCGGCAGGTTTACCCCCGGCAAAGATCCGATGCCCATTGAATAGGAGGCGGAGTGGACCACAGGGCCGTTCTAGACAATTGTGGACAATCTCGCCCCTACTGGGATTTGATCCCCGCACAGTGCAGCCCTAGCTAGTCGCTATACCTTCTAAACTGTTCCGGCAATTGACCATATAATTTTGAATGCTAAGCGTCTGAAAGTGAATTTCAGCGACACATATTGCCTTCTTATTATACTTCTCTTGTTAATGCAGTTTGATTTGGGTACCCATGAAGTCTAATTTCTCTATCTTAGAGGCAGCGATTTCTTCAAACTTCCAAGAAATTTTCTATTAAATTAAACATTTGTATCATCCTGTATAATGACTCATGATGTCACAGCTAATCCAAAATACATTTCCTTTGTCCTCGAACAGACCTCTTCAAGTTCCCACAACACAAATCAGGTAAAAAGCTTTGAAAGTTTACCAGGTTTTGAAACACATTTGACACAAATTTTTGGGGGGTTATTCGCATTTGTAAGCGCTCTGTCTAGCCGCGAGCTTGTGGATTACATTTAAACTAGCCTTAGATGTTCAGTAGTTAATGCGTTACAACAATTTAACTTTGGTGTACATAACTACTTCAATTGCTTCGATTACGTTGTTTTTAACGTACGTTCTGTATTCATTAGGGAAGCAATTTTCCTCCATTTCTTCTACAAGAGTTAATTCTTTTTTCTGTAATTTATATGCTACCTTTCAGAGACAAAACACGTAGTGACCCATCCAGTCCACGGGACAGGAAAAATTACCTAACCTTCCTCAGAAATTAAATAAATTATTTAAAAAATCACTCGAAATTTGATTATACCCATTGCCTCTTTGCCTGCCTAACATCAGGCTAGTAACGTAGCAAATTGCATATGTTCCTTTGTTCATATCTAGAGAACTGTCACTGGAATACTTTCTTCGGCCAACGCGTGTATTCCTCGAATCGGTGGTCCAACAGACGATTCTTTCTGTGCTCACTGAATCACTCGTTTCTATGTTCGCTGTTTGCGATCGCTGTGGAAGTGATGACACTTGTTAAGACGTCAACTGGTGGCCTCGGAGGAAGTGGCTCTAACGGCGGTACGCTGAAACACACAGAGCGCAAAAGTGATACGATTTGATATCAGAGAGCAGTGTTGGTGGAAAGATCAGGTATGAAGTGATGTCGGCTATAATTGAGGGACTTGATATTTACAGAATACGAATGTAAACAGTCAACGCAGCTGGGATCGACAACAATAAATCAAAATTATAGTTTAAAAAGTATTAACAATAGGGTTATTGTGAATTCGTAAAGTTTCATGCTACCAAGCATTTCCTAACATCTTATCCACTATACCATACAATGATGTAAAAACCTAAAAATTACAATATAGGCATACACAACCATAATTTTACCTGACAAGTGGTGTGGGTGCGTAATGTGCTTTATTATCCTAATGAAAAATATTATGAATATTTGAGAACAGGAGGCCGGGAAGAATATTTGAAACTAAGACTGAGAAAGTTGCACCCGAATAGAGTAATGAACTAAACAACTTTTTTCCTTTACCATATAGAATTGTGTGAGCAAATCAAGGTGGATGAGATAGGCTGGGCATGTTATACGTGTGGGAGAGTTCAGAAATGCGTAAAAATATGTGTCGCAATTTTGAGAAATGCGAATAATAAGATTTAAAAAGAGTCTGGATTTGGGGTGCTAGGCCTACCCAAGAGGAATGATGTAAAAATTTTTAATTGAAAGTAGAACAGACATATTATATTACAAAATGAGGAGAATATATGTACAAGTAATAACTTAACCAGATGTGCTGTCGGCTTCCTTCAGAAAATGCGCTTGGTTTGTGATTAAGAGAAGTGAATTCATGCCTCGTTGCAACAAAAGAGTTAATGAAGAACTAAAATTGAATAAGCTTTTTTAAACAGCTGTGTTATTATCACTATACATTATTATCATCAACATCCTCGATAAATAGCATATCGATATAGTGCAGGCATATCAAATTCATTGGTGCGTGCGGGCAGCGTTAAGCTAAGAAATTTGGATCACAAAATTTTAAAAATAAGTAAAAAGTATAAGAGTGTAAAATACATAGATGTCGTAAATAAAAGAAATATAATAGTCGTTACTTAAATCAAAATCTATATTTTATGAATCTTTATTATATTATCGCCGTAACTCTTCCAAGATCCTCCTTCCAAACAGAATGCGTTCCATAACCTTAACATTTTTAATGTCCACTTAAAATCCTGTGTCACAATTAAAGTATGGCGTTGGTGTCTCTTTCATTGCTGATATGTATCTGCCGATTGTAATTATTCGGAGCTCCTCTCTCTGTTTGTGGGTGAAAAGAATTGCCAGATATAAGCTACCAAGCGTCGCATATATTTAGCAGGAAAGTTGAATATTTTTTGGAAATCCTTGCGTAAGACAGTAGGTATAGTTTTGGCACTTTAGCATCGCTAAATTTTTCTTTTACAACTGAGTCACATTAGAATCCTAACAGTTCTGTTTACACGTGTCATAAAGATGAACGTCAACCTATGCCATGCCTAAGCAGGCACAGAGGTTAGGCAGAGGTACAGCTCAAACCCATCCACAACTTTCGTGCTAAAAATGGGTGGGTAGTCAGCACTAGGCCCCGGACGCTTTACCCCCGGGGAAAGACCCGGTACCCATTTTGTATGAGACTGTGTGGGTCTCTGAGCCGTTCTGGACGAACAGATAAAATCTTACCCCTACCTAGATGAAATCCCCGGTCCGTCCGACCCGTACTGAGCCGCTATGGGTACTGTGCTATCCCGGCCCTTTTTCACATGTTATATCACCGTCAAAACTGTGTAGTGCAAACAAGGCAAATTTCGCTTCACAAAGCCTAAAATCTGTAATTCGAATTTCTAATTCGGCTGCAAGACGTCCATTCATTTCTCAGCAACAACTCACGCAATTTGGAGGGTGATATTCCGCAATAATCTCCTTTTTACCTCTTCTGGCTGACATTTCCCGGGGCCCTCCTTAGAATGTTGGAATATTTACCTTCATGTTGGCCACTACCACTTTGTTCCCATACCTTTCATGATCATTTTTCTGTTACGTTATTCCCTGTACCCTAATTCCGGCACTTCGGTCTGTAGGGCTCATACCGTTTCGTTCCAATGTAGGGTATATGGAAATCCGTATTTGTTTCTTGTACACAGGTCTCGACAGAAAGAGTACATGAGACATTGAAGCAACCAATTATCCTAGAAAGAATTTACATGTGCTGCTCGATTGCCCGGTTTTCATTTTGTTTTCGATCTACTGGAAACATTAACGATGAAATGAATAATAGGAATATTTCACAACAATTCACTTTCTATTTTGGTTTATGGTGACAGTATCAGGACGACGAGGTCTCCAGAAGCTGCAGGGGGTTTGATTATTGAGACTTTAAAAGCTTATGTAACGACGAAGATTTGTCGCCGTTTTTCCGTAACAGCTTTTTGTAAATGATAGAATATATCAGGTAAAAAAACTACAGTTCAAATATTATGTAGTGGCCGAAGAGGCTGCCATCGCAAGAAACTTGGGCGATGTCCACTTCTACAAAATTATCTCTCTGGTGGTATTTGGATCGGTCTGTTGACTTCTGCGGGACAGAGAGTTCAACTGTAGATATTTTGTAACCGAAATACTGCCGAACATAACAACACAAGTTTCCGGATTGCTGCTTATAATCTGAAATTTACACAAAAGAATTGTGCAGAACAGAAGAGGAGAGATTACTTATCAGGTTAAAATATAGCAGCGCCAGTCAGGACTGTTACACTTAGGTCAAAGTTACACTGAGTTGATGTTCCATAACATCAAAGCTGCACCTTTGTTTCGGCACCACGTATCAGCTCGACGTCGTGGTAACCGAAATGCTTTCATCTTCACTTGCTTTTCGTGCAAGCTAGAGGGAATCGTAAAGTAACAGGACAGTATATTCGGAATTGATCATGCAGTATGAAACAGAAGTAGTCTCTTAGTGTAGAGAAACATGCATCAGAAAAGAAGAAGCGCACAAAAGCGAATGTGATTGCACACAGCTCCAATGTCCACTATACTCACTTGGAGATATGCCTGTTGAGCAGGCTGGTGGAGGGCAGTAGAGGGGACTGGGAGGGCGCGGGTCCCAGACTGCTGTAGTGATCTGCTGGAGGACCCAATTCGTCGCCTAGGAGAGGTCCGTGCACCGGGTCTTGGAGTAGCATCTGGTGGGGCTTCACATCGGAACTCTCAGTTTCACCGCCGTACATGTGCGTCAACTCCATCTTGTCCACTGTCAACACAAACGGGACATGGAGCTGCTGCCTTCCCAGAACACTCGCCTCCAATCGTGGAATCCTTCTTTATTTCAGTCGTGTATCACCCTTACGCTGCGAAGGCATTGTAGAAAATAGATGACTGACACGACACGAGAGATACGACAGCCCGAGAGGACTACGAAGGAAGCAATCCTGTTGTAACTTGTTATACGTGCTTAACTTTCGCTTCACAGTGCCGATTGGCCTCGGTCAGGTTAGATACTTCTGGATTAATACCCACAGACCTACTCGTGTTAATATCTTGGCCATGTCTGTGAACGAAGCTGTTCAATAACATTCAATATCTCTCCAGTTGAATTCATCGGTCAGTTAGCCAGGATATTGTGCGGCAACACGCCTTTTTTCAGGTTAAAACCCTCGAAAATTTTAGCCCGAGTTAACTTCCTACGTAAGTTTAAACCACAGTATTTAGAAATAATACGCCGTACTTCGCGACAACATTCCCGAATATAACGCCATTAGATTTTGTTACACAGTCGGGTGAGCTTGGTCACATCCGAACAAATAGTGTTAATGCACACCAGAACCTTTCTTTCAGATTAGCCAGAACCTTCTGTTATTTCGCGATACAGTGTAAGCTGGTTTATCCGGCATATCCGGGATTAAATGTTGCGCGATAGCGCACTTTTCCGGCATTTTTAATTTTGTATACTCAGGTATCTCATGGACAGACTTAACCATTTGATATCCTGTCCTTATTTTCCTACTGCAATTGTCATTCCAGTTCATCACTACTTACGGAACATGACGTATTTAATCTTAAATAAAATACAGTAAATCCCACATTTTGCTTACACTATCTTAACTGTCCGCTCAAATAAAATTTATCTTGTAAATAGTCTTTGTTGAATAACTTTTGCTTTTTGGACTCGCGGAATCGGTATTAGGTGCTGCGGGTAAGTGGAACAGTGAAATATATTGGGCCTTCGTAAATTTTCGGTTAGTATAGCTTTCCAGATCATCAAGTGCCAAATAAACCAGCTTTCACAGTAATTCATTTCGGCAGATTACGGACACACACTCCAAAATAGGACATCTTGCACCGAATTAACTGCCTCGATCAGGTTAGCGACAGTAATCCCGACTACAACAACCTACAGGTACAGCTGTCCCTCTGTATGCCATGAAGACATAAACGGGAGTGCAGTTATATCTCGACTCACTCTTAACCTCAGTACTAGACGAAGGTGATTTGCCATATCACACCCCGGCCGCTTTGCCCCTGTAGAAAGAGCTTCCAGCACGAATTTAATGGGAGGTTTGGTGGCCCTCAAGTCAGTCTTGATGTTTCGGAAAAGAGTCAAATCTCATGTTCCTGCCAGGAACGGAAACACGATTCGAAAAACGATTCCCCGATTATCCAACTCACAGAGTAGTCAGTATATGAACTGCGCTATCCTGGCTCCTTAGAAAGACGTATATTTAATTAGAAATCCATTTGATTATTTTCGAATAAAGCACCTTACACCGATCTGCCTGCTTCTTATCAGCCACGGCACTGACATACAAGATACATTACACTAGTTACTTCTCTGGGTCAGATTACAATAAACACTCTAAAAAAATTACGACACTAGTTCGAGATAACCTTTCGGCCACAAATAGTGAAACATCTCGCTTATAATTTTAGAAAATCTCTTCACTTTTATCACCGAATCTCTGTTTTCTGTTGATCCGATCCACAGTTCAGCTGCGAATATCAGTGCGATAAGTAAAAGTTGACAGAGTTCGTAAAAGTACGTCATTAAATAATTATCACACTTATCGTAGAAGCAATACAAACGTGCTAGACTGTTGTTCGGTTACTTGCATACTACGTATTGTCTAGAAACTTCTCTTCGCAGTGGCTACGGCTAAGGCCGTTTTTAAGGAAACTTAAAAAAATTTAAACGTTTAAAATAAATATTGGCTTCTGGTTTCAGTTGGGTAGATAGGGAATAGTTTTACATAACTGAATATATCAATTTGATATGGTGACTAGTCAGCTATATTTTCAGATCTACGAATATTTTGGCTTCCTAAATTATAGCAGATGTTGAATTGCATCACAAAGCATGGAAAAGTAATGTAAGTGACACGTATTAGCTTTTAGCTTCTCCACTGTGCTTATTTCCATAAAGTTAATTATACGGACAGAAAACAATATACTATTCTAAACGTTTTAAAACAACATTACAGAGGAAATAAAACATTTTTCTTCGTGTTAAATTTTGAGTTAGATTGAAATCTGCCATCTTATACCCCTGAACTGTTGATTGTTTGCACAGATGGGAAGTGCTTACTAGAAATATTTATTGTTTTCTTGGTATTGTTATACTAGGCCTATATAATAACTAACATAAAGTCTGTTAGTTATTATGTAGAGTTACTCGAAGTGCGGGTTCCACTGAATACTCGCATGGACGTGACAAATAATTCTTGGGTAGAATATGGTATCCTGTTAGCTAGAGGTAACTATTTATTGGCAAATATTAAAGCTAAACTTAGACAGAAATGGGTTCTCTCGCCTGCTTTGTAACGGCCTTCACTACCACCTGGCGCACGTATCCGTAAATAAAACTAGGACTTGCAATGCCGCGACAAAATAACAACAGAATTTCAACTCGTGGGGTTTTATTCCTACGGATAATCAAATACATAAGAGTGCATGTTTCTGTGTCAGAGTACTTCTTAATGTCCATAAATCCAAGAGCCATTATTTCCCTTAAGAGCTTTCACCGATTGGTCTTAACTAAAGGCAGCAAGCTGCGTTCTGTGTCATGCACAAAATAAAATTTTACGTAAGATGTAGGTTTATTTAGCCTTCAAATGGTTAATTACCAATGTAAGGCCATTTTATACTGCAGTATTCGCACGGGTCGTCCACTAATGATGGGTATGTAAATGCTGAAACGATATGTAGTCCTATGATAGTGAATAGAGTGTACTGAGGAATGTACAAAGAGGCGATAGTTGTGAAATTCAAGGTAGGTCTCCTACCCAGGAATTTGTTTCGAGACACCGAGCACAGCTAGTACATTCAGAGACATGCTCGAGAATCAATTTCGGGCCCTAGCACGGCTACAAAGGCCCGAATATTGTCCTTTAATAGGACACACTTCAGGGTCGTTACTGGTCTTCTTACTGGACATAAAACCTCGAGAAGGCATCCAAATGTAATGGGGTTGAGTATAACTTCACTTTTAGGAAGTGTGGTGTACTGAGGAGGAAACCTCAGTCCACATTTTGTGTGGGTGTGAGGACTTGGTTTCACTCAGAAATGTACAACTTGGTTCCTTCTTTTTGGACGCGGAGGATGTTATGAATCTAATTATAGAGGCCACTTAGAACGGTAAAGGAACAGGACTCCTGTAAACTTGTATCAGATTATGGGGCACAAAGGGCCTGTTTTAAGGCCTAGGTGCATCGGACCCGGAAGGTTTCGAACCCAAATACTATTCAATTTTACAACCACGGGAAATCTCATTTAAAAGTAGTCATAACTAGGCTGAGATTTGCACCCCACATCCCCATTGTGCCCAAAGAGTGTCACCAGCACACCAAACTGAGGCAGTATTAGACTTATGGCTCATCACCAGCAATATAAAGTCCCGCCATTGAAACACGTATGGAATTACAAACGTACTATCTCAGAGCAGAGAGAGAGTATTGAGCAAGTTTGAACACTGATAAGCACGGCTGATTGACAAGAAGACGTAACGGTTTCTACACGGAGGGGATGAGCTGGCTCAGGCAAACATTGCGACTGATAACGGATTATGAATCCATACATTTTGCAACATGGTATAATTTTTTTTCACGGTTGGACAAGCAGCCGAACACTACTTCTCGTCAATCTGTAAATCTATATTTAGCTTATATTTCTAAAATTTAGCGCAGAACTTCTGTTTAGTCATAATCCTCACTACCAGATATTCCGATTTCGTTATAAATCTGTCAGATACGTCGAAATCACAAATGCAAAGATTCACACAGTGAACATATTTCTGGAAACTCAGAGTATTTTGCTTGTACAGCTTCAGTTAACTGTAAGAATTTAAGCGTTCTATACGCCCGCAGTTTACTGTAACATGTAAGGTTGTAGAGCGTATTTATTAAAGTTGAGTCTCTCAGGATTTTGTTAGATGAAATATTGCAGGATGGAAATCGACAAAGTCATCACAATCAGCAGCAACTTCATTGTTGGGCTGTGGAGAAATCCCGCATTCTGAATATTTGACACAAAGGTGAGGCCCAGCTGGCGCAGTTATTTCTTCGTTGTGCAAGCAGGCCGACAACCTAAGTCGCAGGACTCGTAGTTTTAACACTGTGAGTTTTAAAGGAACAGGCTGCGTAGGTGGGCTTTAAGGCAAACAGCGTGTTACATTTGTGAAAACGGAAGGATTAATATTAATTACTTCCATGACTTCGTGGCACTCTGTCTGATTAACTGTGAGAGAAGAACATTACATTTAACATTCATAGGTCTGTGCATCGCTAATATACTCGCAGACTACAACCAACAAGACGCAATGTTTCACAATTTATTTATTTCTGTAAGACGCTCTACGTGTTTCAGACGGTTTTTCCGTCCATCATCAGGAGCTCAAAACTGCAAATACAGCGTCAGGTATTTGTCAGACCAATACCTGACTCTGTATGTGGAGTTTTGATCTCCTGATGATGGAAGGAAAACCCGTCTGAAACACGTAGAGCGTCTTACAGAAAGAAATAAATTGCGAAACGATGCATCTTGTTGGTTCTACTCTGCGAATAGAAGAGCATTACAATCGTCACTCTTCCTGTCCAGAAAAAGAAATTGTTAATTAGGATAAACATTGTTCCAGTTCAAAGACTAAAGGTTGCATTCGTCTGTAGGCAAATATATATACTTCAGACGTAGAAGAAGAACGTCTAACGTACACTTCGGGATGGAATGAAAACCCTTGCTTTTCTTTGCTGATAACGTCTGCCCACTGCCTAATTGTGTGTCACAAATCAAGTGGGCATCCGGTGGGGGACAAGGCGCTATCAACTGTCCATTCATACGTTTACGTAAATCTGTTGTTACGCTACTAACTTTATCAATATCAGCGACGTTTATGCAAACAATCTACAGAGTACGGAATATGGACTTGATGGTCAGAAGTACCTTAATTTAAAGGCAGTTTTCTTTCAAACAAAACATCAGTGCCGATCCCAGTGGCCGCGCGGTTTAAGGCGTGGGTCTACGGCTGTTCGCTTGCTGGGACAACGGGTTCGAATCCCTCCGGAATTAGTGACGTCTGTCGCTTGTAAGTGTTGTGTTTTGTCAGGTAGAGGTCTCTGCTACGGGCCGATCACTCGTCCGGATGATTTCTAAGGAGTGTAGTGTGCCTGAGTGTGTTCTCGAAACATCAACAATGAGGAGGCCTAGGCCCACTAGCATTGTCGAGCCATGAAAATACATACACGAATATATATATCTAGGTCATTAAATAGCTGAAAAGTAAGTTGAAGTACATGTATACCGGCCAATAATCGATCCCCGGGATTTGTGGGGAACAAAGCGCCACTGGGCATGTTTTTAACTGAGTACTGCAGTTCCCCATGTCAGTATCATTCCTCCTATGCTTCATACTCACACAGTATTTCATTTATCGACGCTGTAACTAGTCTTAGCAGTTGAAACTGTCCTTGAATAGAATACTTCTCAATTTTCTCAGTATCGTGTGTTTCAACTACAGTCAGGGTGATTTATTTTTTTTTTCAAAAATAAGTATTTGTATTAACGCTCCAATCACAGCAATCTCAGAGTTCGAGGCAAATACGACTTGCTTCTCTCTAAAACTTGTTTGTGGCTTCGAATTCCCTTGAGACATGGATACACTTTTGTGTTGGGTAATGTCCTGTGCAGGTAGAAGTCAGGCGACGATCCATTCACTCCTCCAAGGACGATATTGTTTTACTTTGTTTACAAATACTTATTCACTGATCATCCTAACATAGGCGCTACACACTCTGAGTTTCAGAAACAGTTGTTAGAAAAAGGCAAAAGTTTCAAAGGTGGAAAGATAATTTTCTAAACGTAATCTTTCCTATTGCCGGTCCCAGTGTCCGCGCGGTCTAAGGCGTAGGTCTTGCTGGGATTGTGGGTTCGAATCCCACCGGGAACATGGATGTCTGTCTGTCGTGAGTATTGTGTCTTGTCATGTAGGAGTCACTGCGACGAGTTGATCACGCGTCCAGAGGAGTCCTACCGACTGTGGTGCGTCGCTGAGTGTGATCTAGAAACCTCGTGAATAAGGAGGCCCTGGCCCAATGGGGGCTGTTGCGCCAAATAAAAAAAAACTCTGTTATTAACATTTATTATGGAACTTCACTATTTTTTATTAATACGCTCTTAACACAGTTGCAACAGAAGTATTGCAGAGTACGGAAAAATGGTTTGTTTGTTTTTGGCGCAACAGCCCCCAGTGGTTCAGGACCTCCTCATACACAAGGTTTCTAAATCACACACAACGACGCACCACAGTCCGTAGAACTCCTCTGGACGAGTGATCAGCCCGTCACAGAGACCTCTACCTGACAACACACAACACTCACAACAGACAGACAACCACGGCCCCGGTGGGATTCGAACCCACAATCTCAACCGGCGAGTGGCCGCAGACCCACGCCTTAGACGGCGCGGCCACTGGAATTGGCAAGGAAACATTACATTTCATTAATTTAGTAATTATGGACAAATGATCCTAATGCTTAATAGACATACAAAGCCTTTCTTTGCGTGCCGTTTGAAAATAGGTAGTACTCTATCAGTGAGTGATGAAAATATGAGGAGGCAATGAGGAAACTAAGTAATTGGGTGGAAAATGGGAACTTATAAATCCGGAGCACAAATAGAGAGAGTTCAAGAGCTACACTAAATTATGGGATATGCAGTCCATTATAAATATGCACTTAATTACGATCAAACAAGTAATAGCGAGTTTACTTGCGAGTTTAGACCAAGTCCTTTTGAGTCCCACATATCAGACCTAACTTGTTTAAGATATGTGGATAAAGAGACCAACTAGATGTCACTTTTAGTATTATGTTTATTTCTCCTTTATAGGCTGCTCAACATGTTTCGGGCCACCTTGTGCCCATCTTCAGGAGCTGACGACTTGTAG
>Ga0123355_10010383_pt1 | contig 14269 bp, 7 predicted proteins | sample TergutEmb28metaG_3_FD_89872 | JGI IMG/M metagenome (GOLD analysis project Ga0123355, IMG submission 89872) | Embiratermes neotenicus P1 segment gut microbial communities from Petit-Saut dam, French Guiana - Emb289 P1 | ecosystem: Host-associated > Arthropoda: Insects > Digestive system > Gut ...
ACAGCCCTTGCGTCCTACCGTCTAGGACGCTAACCTCCAAACGTTACATTTAATGTATTTATTCAACAAATATAACAAATATAGTTACTGAATATTTTAAACATGGTATATACTCTCCGTTTTCTTCTCTTCAAAATGCAGTTTGTTTCATAATTCTAACGTATTTGGTTCCTGTTTTATTCACATTTTATATACAGGGTGTACTAAAATAAAAAAAATAATTCCGGTGCCAAAAGGTTAAATTGAGACAGGTTCATGAGCCAAACAAATTAATCAAATAATTTTATAATTTACAACATTTCTTTACATTATTACATACAGTTTTAATTTAATGAATTAGGTATATAGAAAATAACACAGATAATTGAAACAAATATCAATCAAATCACTTTTAATTTTGTTGAAGAAGGCCCAGGCCGTGTTTCGGAAGACATTATGAAAGAATGTAGGTTCAACTGTTTTGATTTTTCTTCTTTTCTGTCTCTTTGGTGGAAGTCATGGGTGGAAAAATCACAACCAACTTAAAAGAACTGCACTAAAATAGAAAAAGAAAAAAAAAACACATGCACACCGGAAAAGAGCTACAAGCGCACTAAGTAGAGAAAGGAGGCTTGAGTTGCGACAGTGATGCACCACAAGTCGGGAGTGCTCGGTCTGACTCGACAAAGGCAGTAAAAGTGAATCGTCGTAAAACGAACCGTCACAAAATGAGGCCCTACTGTGTTATATTTGGGGGATATTTATCCCTTTTAAAATCTGTTACTCTCCAGTCTCTTATCTAATAGCTTGTAAAGGATATAATATACAAACCATAGCTTTACTTGATTCGGCCCAACCGTGGAAGTTGGACTGTCACATCAACGGAGGAACATAAACTGAAAGTTTTCCGAGAATAGGGTGCCGAGGAAGTTAGGCTCTAAGGGAGAGGAAGTAACAAGATGCTGGGGAAAACTGCGTAGTGAGAGAATGATAATATGATCCCTCTCCAGGTTTTATTAGTGTGATGAAATTAAGGCGAATAACATAGTTGGGGCGTGTATAAATTAGTGTACATATTAAATCGAAAAACTGTAAGTAACAGACCACAGGGAAGAACTAGGTTTAAATGCAGGATAACTTTGGTTATAATACATCCTAAATAAATAGGATCTGCGGATGTAGAGTGGATGAATTAAACTTAGGATCTTACGTAACTATTGGCGAGCTCTTGTGAGCACTGTAATGGACGTGCAGTTTGAATAATGACGGAGGGGGGATTTTCTGACCAGATCAGCAGCTATTGGCTTTCCAATGACTCTCTGCTCAATGGAGTTAGTGTATTGCTTGCACATTTATATCTAATGGTTTTTATGTTTAAAAGACATTAAAAAATGCGGCTGGTGATTTGGTGTTATTTTTAAGTAAGGAAATATGAACCAGGCCTCACGAATGGCATATTGTCAGAGTTACTTATTATCTTGCACAGCAGGTTTAGAGGTATTAAAACCCAAGGACGCAATAGAGCAGCCTTACCTGGTGTTCTGCTGCTTGTAACATTCACGTGTTTTCCAGTGAACTTTGGCCTACCGTAACTGGCAGTGAATCTTATCACTTCTGCCATCCATATTTACAATAGTGATAAGGATTCTGAAATCCTTAAGTCATATCTTATCATGTTTTACAGTTATGAGTTTTTCTTATCGAATTACAGCTGGGCTAAGGAACATCATTCAACTTCTCATGGTTCTAATTCTTTATTCTTTAGTGACCACAATAAAACTTGATAATCCCATGTTATACTGCCCATCCAGAGTTATCTCATATCTCGTGGTTCTGATTCTTTACTGTCCAAGCTAAGACTTTTATTATTCGGTGTGTTTGCTGCCCATCCGCAAATTTCTCGTGGTTCTGATTCTTTACTGTCCAAGCTAAGACGTTTATTATTCAGTGTGTTTGCTGCCCATCCACAGATTTCTCGTGATTCTGATCCTTTACTGGCCATCATGGACTTGCTGGAGTTCGCATTCTCTGCTGGATATCTGTATATACACATTTGGTCCTCCTGCTATCCAGACTACTGCCGCAATGGCGTTTCCGGTGTGTCACGACTGCTAATTACATTCGCCACTCTTACTCTTCTATTTTGACACTATATAAACCAAGTGGTTGAAATGGTGTAGTTAAATGGCTCGATAACCACTCCTACCTCTGCTGTTAAGAGGAGACATTCTGGTTCGTCTGTTTTATTTTATGTCCACTGCTCAGCTCCATCTGTAGATATAAATTTGCAGTTGATTTGAATTTTAATTACGCGGTATAATTTACTGAACGGCTGAATTTGTCCCCGGTTTAGCAGCGTTGTAGCTGCGTTTTAAAAAAGCCTTAAATCCACTAGTAAAATTGCCAGAATAGGTGAAAAGTTTTAAATGTGCCATGTAATAACATTCATTTTCATAATAGACACTGTTCCTGTTGTCAAAATAGTAAATTGTATTTCTATATTATTTCTAATTACACTCACAACCATTGAAAGAATTAGATATCTTCTAATTAAGGTCGGTATGCGCAGATCAGGGACAGATGGTGGGCACTTGTGAATACGGTGATGAACTTTCGGGTTCCATAAAGTGCGGGGAATTTCTTGACTAGCTGCAGAACCAGTTAGCTTCTCAAGCAGGACTCTCCTCCATTGAGTAAGTATGCGCAGCTCTAATCGTTTGTTGATGCGGTCTACGTGAGTAGGTGGATTGTGAAGGAAAGGTATAACCGTAAGCGCTAGAGCATAAAGGCTGTGTGGATGTGTAGGCACTGCTCCACGCATTCTTCACCTCGTCGCTCTTTGGTTTCCACTTTACGTCCCGATCATATTATCTTGAAGAAATAACATTCGGTCCCCATTCAGAGGAGGGTCGATGGACCTGAAAACCCGATCTGGGCTCTGTAGAGGTGAAAAAAAAATCTATTGTCATACCGAGAATAGAATCACAATATGAAAGGGATTCCGCAGTAAATGTAATTAAGGAAATCCTGGTTACTGTTAATCACAGGGAATTTTCTCGTCTTAAAGTATTTTTCCCGTCCTTATTTAATTCTGCGCTTAAAAGACTCAGGTTCGTGCCTGGCCTCAAAAAAATTAGTACTCTTTCAGCCTTCTTAGTACAACCACTTCTTCTGGTCTTAGACCGATCACAGGGTCCCTCAGGTAGAAGATTATTATAAAAATTAAACTTTGACCTCCGATGCAATGCTGGAATTATGCTTAAAAAACCCCAATTGGCATTTAAAATAATTGCTTTAAATTATTCGAGAACGAAAATGTGTTTTAGGGAAGTTCCTGCGTGTGTATTGACACTTATATAAGCCCATTTTATCTGGCAAATATCGTTTGTCACTTCCTGTCATCCAGCATGTCGTGTTAACGTAACCCACTCAACCTACCACACACACACGCACATCGAAATTGCGACAGGAAGTGACAAACGATATTTGTCAGAAGAAATAAGGGCTATGTCTAATAGGCCTATAAATTTAAAGTACCGGATACGTTTTAATGTTGCTACCACACACGTCCCATTTTTCTCGACGTAACATTAGCTAAAGAAAATAAATTTCATCACTTTGTTGATACAATTTTTAGGCCTAGGCGTAGTGTATGTTTTTAAATGTCGGACATGCTTCAAACAGTATGAAGAACCCTTTCAGTAAGTGCTCAGTGCCAAATTAGCCATAGAACATTATACGAGTAGAAATATATGTCGTCAAATATCAACAGAATAGAGGATATCCCCATGGATTTCAACAGATATATCGATATCATGTTTTTAAATAAAATGTTCGTGAACTTAAAAATAACGATCTATGACGTAAACTGAATTATAATTCTATAACTCGGAATTATGTATTTTGTTCGTATCGACATTCAAAATCTTCATAAAAATCATTTGAGCCTCTTTATGTACCTGTAAATCTGTGTGTTTATTTTCGGGTGATACCCGGCTCAAATCTTAACCGGATTACCAACTACTTCGACTTTCTGCCTGGTTTTTCTATTCAGACGAATGCCGGCGTTATTTCTCGTGAAACATCAAAATCTTTCTTTTTTTTTTTCACTTCCTTCTGCAGATCATGACCGTCTACATATCATTCCATGCTGTTAAGCTCTGTAGTTTACACGAACGTTAAATAACCTAATAATCCATCTTAATCGCTATTCTTGTTCTCCTTAACTTATATTTCGACGCTGTGAATCATCTGTCCGTGCAACATCGCTAAGTAACGAAAAAATAAGTAGAAAAGTTAAGGAAATTGTTTCCCTTTATTATGCGTTGTGAAGGAAATATTTTCTCCGAGTAACTGATGTATGTTTTAGTATACTGCACTATTCTTTTTTGCAACCTATTAGTGTTGAGAATTTTGATGTTAATTTGGAACAGTATTCATAGTTGGCCATGAATTATGAAGCTGTTCGGCTGTCGCATTGCAAAGAAATGCAAATGAACACATTTCGTAAGAAATAAAGAAGGTTCGGTAGTTAACATGGGGCTATAAGGTGTCATTCATCTTCTAAATGCGTAGTGCACTAAGTAAGATATACGTGGGCCGGGTAGCTCAGTCAGTATAGCGACTGACTATTGCCTGGACGGTCCGGGATCGTATCCCGGTGGGGACTAGATTTACCGTCCGTCCAGACCGGCCCTGGGGCCCACCCAGCCTCCTGTAAAATTGGTACCGGGTCTTTCCCGGGGGTAAAGTGCGGCCGGGGCTTGCTGCTGACCACTCACCCCCTTCTAGTGCCGCGGCCGTGGTAGATTGGAGCTATACCTCTTCCCACCCTGTGGGCCACACCGGGCCTGTAACGGGATCGCTTTACCTGTACTTAGCATGACTAATAACACGTGCAGCAATTCCCCATGACGCCGTAAGATTCATTATTTGACTTGATCATTTCTTCTCGTCTCAATTTATTATCTTAATTGGTACTTTTTGGACTAAGAAGCCTACATTTGTATGTATAATTGGCGTTACAGTCATATCTCACTCTTCGACGGGGTTAGGTTCAAAGGCCTTCCCCGCAAAAATCGAAAAACCGCGTTGAATTGACCCCCTCCCCAAACAAAATAAGTTTCAATAATTTTAGTGTTTTATAACGTTCGTTTTAATGTTTCCTTTTATGCTTAAGTTCCCTTCAGCCATATAACCAAAAAGTAATAAAACTGAGAAATTAAATATATTTTAATTTAATTTTTGTGCGCTTTTGATGTTATTTTGCTTCTGGTTCTCTTTCCTTGCGCGGAGTTCATTTTCTTCGCAGAAACGCGACGGGAAGCTGTTTTTGTCCTCTCCAACTCCTGCACTTAGCTTCTAACAAGAAGCTTTTGAAATCTTCTAGAATGTTCTGGAAATTTCAAGGATTTTTATTTTGTTTTTATTCTTGGAGCGGCCGCACGAATTTTCGAAGCCGCGAAATACAAACCCGCTAAAAAGCGGGGGAAGACACAACCATATAATTATTTTTGCTTTCTTATGGAAGTCAAACCTGGGCTTGTAACTGAAACGAAACCATGTAGGTTGTTGAACATGAAATAGTAACGTGAATTAGAATATTGTATGATCATCTTATTTACATTTTAATGTTCTGCAATGAATTTTATTGGAACTAATGCAGGAGGACAAATTTCGAACATATAGCACACTTCACTATTTGATAAATTCTTATATTCTACTTGCAAAACCTTGAGGAAATCTAGTCTTTGGTAGACAGATAATCATGGAAATACGTGAGTCAAACAGTTCTTGAATAAATACGAGTGAAATGTTTGATTGATTTGAAATGCCTCAGCATAAGACTGGGGGATGGACTTTTGTTAACGTGGTAATAAAACTTCAGGCTGTCAAGAGTGGTCGTGCGCAATATCACCACTGTAAATTAATATTTTAGGTGCTAGTCAGAACGAAAAAATTATCGTATCGTAACAACCAAACGTTACTCGAACAATGTTAGATACATCATAAACATAATCATCAACTTAGTAATTAACCAACTTAATGCACAAATTCTTGTTTTATAACAAGTTATTATATTCCTCTACATGTTTCGAACACTACTGTACTCATCGTCAGGAGCTCAAAATTGTATTATACAGCATCTGGTATCGTCACACTCTGTAGGTGGCCGTCCGTTGCACTGGTTGGGAGAGGACTGTGCACCGGACAGCCACCTACAGAGTGTGATGATACCAGATGCTGTTTAATACAATTTGACCTCCTGATGATGAGCACAATAGTGCTCGAAACATGTAGAGGAATATAATAAACTTATTATAAAAGAAGAATTTGTGCATTAGGTTGGTCAATTGCTAAGATTATACTGAGATGCACGGTCATCAAAACATAAAAATAGTCATCAACATCGCTGTCATCAGCATGATCATTATCACCGTAAGTGAATGACAACCGTGAGGGTGTGAAATCGAGTTTAGATTTTGGTGACAAATTCTCGTTTATTTATCATATGGTCTGTACAAATATGTGCACGTTAAAATTTATTCAACCAGATTTATATCACCTTCCTCGTTACGGTTAAATGATGTTGCCAACTGCGTCAAATTAATTCCTGTATGTGGGGTATCGTGTCAAGGTCTAACATCAGACGAAATCCTGATTGCATTGGCTTGAAATTCCGTCCCTTAGCAGTCCGCTCTCTCGTGGAAAGTAGCTACTGCTGAGTGTATCGTGTTTTAATTACCACTCAATCGGAAGATCGTTCCAGGATAGGACCTAATGCCACTTCAACCGTAGCGCTACTGTATTACCTCACAGACACACTGTACTGGTTACCTGCGGTATAACAGCATATCAGCAAATTTAAATTGCCAGCTGGGGCCGATTAATTTAAACATACAACAACTTTAATGAAGAAATGGAAATAGCGTGAAATTCACAGATATACAACACCGGCATGACATGCGAGAAAAAGCAGAAGTACAAAACTTGCGGTGACGCACACTGGTGTAAGAGTGCAGCCATCTCTCGCCAACAACGGGGTGTTACTTTGCTGGAAGATGGGCAAAAGCGCCATTTGCAAAACGCTTTATATGAATTTGGGCATTAGGGGAATTTGGGCCTCTGTTAATACGAAGTACAAGTATATTCATTCAATACTGTTCCTAGCTTGGTAAAGGTAAAGTGATTCCGTTAGAGGCCCGATGTGGCCCAGAGGGTGGGTAGAAGTATAGCTCTACTCTTCCTTGACCGCGGCACTAGAAGGGGTGAGTGGTTAGCAACACGCCCCGGCCGCACTTTACGCCCGGGAAAGACCCGGTACCCATTTTGCAGGAGGCTGGGTGGGCCCCAGGGACGGTCTGGACGAGCGGAAAATCTCGTCCTCACCGGGATTCGATCCTGGACCGTCCAGCCCGCAGTCAGTCGCTATACCGACTGAGCTACCGGGCCCACTCCTAGCTTGGTCTTTACTAATTACAGAAAACTTGTGTATTTGTTAAGTGGGCTTGTGTATAATGGAAGGTGTGCCAATGGGCATGTCTGTGGCAGCCGTAACTGATAAGTGAATAAATATAGTCGCTCAAAATTTTGGCAGTAATTTTAGGATGCTTATAAAATGTGGAAATTTAATGTTTTATTGACCGTGCATCATGATATATCCGTAAAATAAGAACCAGCAGGATGCACTATTTACTTTCAATTTATTTCATTAATTAGCCTCTACATGTTTCGAACAGTAAGCCTGCTCGAAACAAGTAGAGGTTAATTATTGAAATAAATTGAAAGTAAATAGTGCATCGTGTTGGTTCTTATTGTAGGGATATGAAGTTTATATTGTTGCATACAGTCGAAATCAATCCTCGGGATTTCAGTCCTATGGAACGATCAGTTAGATTTGTAGTCGAGCGAAGTCGGTCTTTATGTGCTGCATCTGAAGGGTCTTGCTAGGGCTGTCTGTGCAGCCGTAACCTTTCGCAACATAAAATAGGACCTTAGTTTTTGGGATTTAAACGGCCGACGTTTGAAGATAATAAACAGCGAATTTTTACTAAGCTCGAGGAAAACAGAGCGCTTTTACTAGGGTACGGTAAGACTCACGTCGAGGCACTGGACAGGAATAGGGGGTAGGAAAATAATGCGGTAGAAAGGGAAGGAGGTAAACATATGAAAGGGTTTATGGAGAAGGAGAAAGAAAAACTTTTCTCTGTCATTTTTGGCGGAACGCGCGCTCTGGATTAGAGTACTATCCGGTATAATTGGGAAATGTAAAACGATTATGGAAGGATATATGATTGTTTCTTCAGTATGATAGTCACTTGTGAAATATAGATTCGGTAAATAATTTTATCAGATGAAAAAATCAATCAACCACCTGTTATTATAGTTGAGTGAGTTGTATTAGAAAGAAATGTATCCCTGTTACTTAGTACAAAGTAAGGTTACAGATTTTTTACTCTCTTCTTAAATTTTTCCGATAAGATTTCCAATGCCCTTGTGCTAGTAACAGTAAACACTTGTCGCAAACCTAATCCTGCAGTACTCTGGAATACATATATAGAACTATAATTTTGCCGGTTGTCTTGTATGGGTATGAAACTTGGTCGCTGACATTGACAGAAGAAAGGAAGCTGAGAGTGTTTGAGAATATGGTGTTGAGGAGAATATTTGGACCTAGGAGGGAAGAGGTAACGGGGGAATGGAGGAGAATGCATAACGAGGAGCTAAATGATCTGTATTTCTCGCCCAATATTGTGCGGGTGATAAAATCTAGAAGAATGAGATGGGCTGGGCGTGTGGCGCGTATGGGTGAGGAGAGGAGGGTGTATAGGGGTTTAATGGGGAAACCGGAGGGAAAGAGACCACTGTGGAGACCTAGGCGTATATGGGTGGATAATATTAGGATAGATCTCCAGGAGGTGGGATGTGGGTATATGGACTGGATTGGGCTGGCCCAGGATAGGGACGGGTGGCGGAGGCTTGTGAGTGCATTAATGAACCTTCGGGTTCCATAAAATGCGGGGAATTTCTTGACTAGCTGCAAACCACTTAGCTTCTCAAGAAGGACTCTGCACCATGGAATAAGTAAGTCAGTAATTATGGAATACAGGAGAAATCCTTCTAATGCCATTAGTACCCTGGCCACTGCACAAAGTTGGATTCTTTAGTGCGGAACGCACGTACACGTTCTGTACATTTTCCAAAAAAGCGGGTGTGTATATGAAACACCATAGCGCACAAAAGAAGAAGCAATTTGAAATTCTCATTTGGCGATGGGATTCTGTACTTGGAGAACTATCTATCTGATTCACGCAGTGAATCTTTGTCGAATCATAAAAGTATGGATACATAGGTTATAATATTAAAATTGTTTTACGGTATGTTGTAATGTTTAGAGTGGTAGAGTTGTTACTGATATTACGGGAATTTATAGGGGCTATGAGGGGGTGTATAGGGTCTTGCTGGGGAAACCGTAGGAAAGGAGACCGCTGGGGAGACCTAGGCGTAGATGGGTGGATAATATTAGAATGGATCTCCAGGAGGTGGGATGTGGGTATATGGACTGAATTGGGCTGGCCCAGGATAGAGACAGTTGGCGGACTCTTGTGAGTGCGGTAATGAACCTTCGGGTTCCGTGAAATGCGGGGAATTTCTTGACTAGCTGCAAACCAATTAGCTTCTCAAGAAGGACTCTGCACCATGGAATAAGTATGAGGAACCTGCATGACGAAAAAATGAAAGATATCCCAGTTGAAATATTCTAGCCGAATTCTGAAAATTTTTGTAGCTTAATCTCATGAAATGTGTTAATAATGTGATACGGCGATGTATAAGTGATAGCAGTTTTGAAACTTTTGGAGGATTTATCTGAGAAATTGGGACTTTTAAATCATTGTTTTATTGTTCTGGTCCTGCTGTTGTTTGTTACTAATGGAAGAATTCCAAGTAACAAATAATTTCCTTTCGTGTCTTCGTAACAGGATGTGGATGTGTCTGGCGTGTGCGAACATCTGACATAAACTTGAAGGATGGATAGCGAGACGGTTTGTGGTGAGAAGACTTCAGCCGCAGACATGACCTGTGAAAGACAGCAATACCGACATTAATCTCCTATTTATACTGAAGAACTTTATTTCATAATTTGTCAGTGTAGACTAGAATGTAAACTGGAACTTTTTGTGCATTTCATTCCCCGTCTTGTCGTATGACGGAATTTTGTTACGAAACAGCTGAGACAGATTTACCGTGTTGTCATATTTCTTTATGTCTCTTTTTTTGTGCAAACATGCGCAGGGAATGTGACGAAACTGTGTTGTGATTCAGCACATCTGTCTTGGATATTACTGTGACTGTATATAAACATTTCGAGAACACATTTGCAGTTTGGGGGTGGGGGGGTGTTTTGTCGTCAACAAACTTTGTGAATATTAGTACTTCTGTTTTTATTAAAGACTTTTTTTTAGAAACTTTTTCCGGAACTTTTTCGTGTAGACAGAATAAGTTGAAGGAATTGCTTTCCGCCATTATACACTGATTTATTTCATTATGAGGAACACTGTACTGTTTTCTGCACAACCTTACTTAGGTAATAGAGTAAATTTTTATGGCAGAAAATCCCTCACAGATAAGATTTTTACTGGTAACTGTAGATTACTAGCAGGGGCGTTCATTTACATTTGTTTCCGACGGCAGTTTAAGTTCTTGTAATTCTGATGCCATGACGCTCAGCAGACAGATGGACGCTGCGAGCGACTCCCGAAAATCTTCAAAGAAAATTAAAGGCAAACAACAGGCCTCTACCACCAAAACAACGCCTCCACCCAAAGACGACACCAAAAAGAAAACAGACTCTAAACTACAGAAGCCATCTGGAACAAATGACAAGAAGAATACACTCTCGCCGCCACAAGACAGTCAATTACGCAGGACTTCCTCACTGCGGAAACAGATTGGCAACTTAGTGCAGTCTGGTGCCAGTACGTTGAGGCGCAGTTTCAGTTTCTCAAAGGGTCTAGACGAGCGTGCACCCAAGAAACAATGGCATAACTCGCTGCTGTCACTTCGCGAAGACAGCAATTCCACCATCGAGGGCGCTCCAGAGTCTATTCCTGACAGAACAGACGGCAGCAATTCTGTGTTTGACTCCAGAAAGCTCATCACCCGGACGCAGAGCCTCGTGGTGCAGAAGACAGTAACTAGTAATGACGCATCTGCTAAAAAACATAAGGTCAGTTGCTATTATTGTCTCATTTCTTTAAGATAATTAAAATTAACACACGGTTTTAAGATTCCAGCTGCGGTGAATGCGAAGGTAACCGTCTTGTAACATATTTTATTAATGTAGTCTGGTGGATACAAACCGATGCTTGGGAAGAAATCGCTTCCTCCATCTGGAGGGTACGTGATTTACCTACCTTAATAATTCATGCAGGAGGTTCCTCTGAAACGTCGATGCGTATCTACGCAGCGTGACATCCCAGGGGACTGCAATATTTAAAATTAGAAAGAGATTCTTTCTACTTACACATTAAGGGTGACTTGTATAGAACCGCCTTCCAAAACTTACGTAGTAATTGCTCTGGCACAGATAGGCATGAGGAATGAAACAAACTGCCATTGTTGTGTAGCTGGTACACATTAATTTTTTTTTGTTCTTTTCTTTTTTTCTCTCCAGGATTGTTGTGTGTACTGTATGTAAGGCATAAGCTTAATTTTATCATGCATAGTTCTCGCCTTCCTGTAACTCATACTCTCTGTTTGCACTTCCATTTCTTTGTAAGTAGACCAGGCATGGGAGGAATACAATTTCCTTCTATTTCTTTTTGTTTATAAGTGGTCGCTCTAAGTGTTTATCGCGCGAGCAATAAGCGGATTGACTCGTGTAACAGTAGCCGCCTTGTGCTCCAGTTGCAGTCTGCTGTGTATCTCGAACAGTGACTGAGCAACAGAGAATGAAGCTGGGCGGTGAATGAGTGTTAACGGTAATGAAGAGCCCCGCTGGCGAGTATTGTCACCAATACAATTCAGTTGTAACTGCAATTACTCCCTAAATACACACAATAAAACTCCAGTACACTCTACTTGGGGATTATTGAGAGTGTGTGCGGCCTGCCGGACTCCCCGTCTTAACCTGAGTTCCGAGCTCCGGCCCTCCTGGGAACAACATCCGAGATACGTTCCCCACCGGGTCCACGCAGGATACAACACCATAACGAGGGAGAAGACGTGCCCAAAGATTCTGAACAAAAGCTAGCAGATTAAAAACCTGGTTTTAATTATGGAATATTGACTTTACATGTTAAAATGTGTCAGAGTGTTGATTGCGCTTACAATTTTAAGGTAGGATAGATTTGTTGCCTGTTGCGAACGTCCAAATGAAGTCTTCGGATCCGTGAAAGATAGGGAAATTCTTGAACAGAGTTTTGACTTCTCAAAGATCTACTACAGTGGTAATTTTTACTGTAGTTCTGTGATTCATACTTCTCGTAAAATAGATATTATTTGTAACATATTACTTCGAATTTAAGACGCAACTTTTTCCGCGTTTTGCCGAATTGAAAATTTGGGCGCTTCTTAAATTCGAGGTATTATTTTGCACCCCTCAAAAACATAAGTTTCCTCGCATATCAGGTATCCTCACTAAATTAGTAGTAAATTTGATGGACAGTGAAATGTATTTGAAAAAACTTTTTTCCTGGAAACCCCTTTTTAAGAGTGGGGTGCTTCTTAAATTAGAGAGAGAGTCTTCAGTTGAAGAATAAAAGACCAACTTGATGTCACTTGCTATTTTATTTCACTTCTTATGTGCTCAACATGTTTCGGACATTAATATATCCGTCATCAGAACAATACGACCAATGTGGTAATTCAACAGAATAGTCGCAAGCGCCTGATGATGGATATATTAATGTCCGAAACATGTTGAACACATAAGAAGTGAAATAAAATAGCAAGTGACATCAAGTTGGTCTTTTATTCTTTAACTATCACAATGATGCGCGGTTCAATAAACATAAGAGAATCTTCAGTTTATTTTATTTACCAGTAGGAGTAACATAAAAACGGGAGAGTTTAGCTGTCTGATTTTGTGGTGTATATCGATAATGCCTTTTGCTACCAATTTTAGTGAACGTCAGAACAGTGTCCATTATAAACATATGCAGCAGGGAATTTGAATTCTCTTGTGTTACCCTGTATATGAGAATGGACTTAGTTCCTTTCACGCTCCTCATCTACTGTCTGTAGAAGTTTCCGTTCCGTTACCCTGTTATTTCAGTTAACAGCCAAGCGGATGTATTGATCCTGTTGAGTTGACGAAACACATTTTTACGAATGCGATTAATCTCGTTTACCAGACAATATTGTCGTTGTGTTTACTTCAGTTCTCCTGCATACGTTCCGCATGTCCAGCCCACCTAATCCTCCTTGAATTGAGGACCCTAATTACGAATACAGTTCTTGAGGGGCCGAAATGATGAGACTCTTCACTGTGGAATTTTTCACGTTGTTCTGTTACTTCCTGTCTCTTAGGGCGAAATGTTTTCCTATGCGCCATTCTGTTTCTTCTCCCAGATATCTATTAGGTATCGAGTTACGTTCAGGAAACTGTAATTTTATTCTTCCAGCAGTTACACCAATTTCAGCATCTTATCTGATTCAAAATATACAAAATGGCATAATCCGTGGATGACATTCACTAAAATAAAAACGATATAAACCGCTGTGATGAATCACCCCATCCATTATCATTACTTGCACTTTAACCCTCTACAGACGAAGCGCAGACTGCTTTATTCAAAGACCCAGTCCTTACCGCGCTGTAAACACTTCATCTCGGTTATAAAACCAATCAGTTTATGCTGTAAGTGCCACAAGTCGCTGTTTGTTCTCAAACAAATACAGAAACATAAATACAGTGTGGGCAGAGCGTACAGTTCTTGAATGTTAAACTTGTTGATGCATCACATAACTAGTAGGCTTTAAAAGGTTAAGTGAACTGTCCGTTATGGAGTCAAATTGATGGTGAACCGACAGTACTGGATGAAATATTTGCTACCTTTGCCAAAGCTGAGGAAAATTGTCATAAATCTTAAAGTGTACCATTATTTTACATCCTGTGCACAAAGGAATTTAACAGGTTTGGAATGTCGGCATGTCAAACCTTATCTATTCTTATGTTTATTGGACCGTGCATCATCTTTATAGTTGCGTAAAGAGAAAAAACCAACTTGATGCCACTTATTTTATTATTTAATATTCATTCATTACTCAACATGTTTCGGCCGTTAAT
>Ga0123355_10010384_pt1 | contig 14269 bp, 6 predicted proteins | sample TergutEmb28metaG_3_FD_89872 | JGI IMG/M metagenome (GOLD analysis project Ga0123355, IMG submission 89872) | Embiratermes neotenicus P1 segment gut microbial communities from Petit-Saut dam, French Guiana - Emb289 P1 | ecosystem: Host-associated > Arthropoda: Insects > Digestive system > Gut ...
GTGCCTCAGTCTGCATACGGATACCACACCACCACAGCCAAACCACAACGTAACACCAACACACATCGAACCAGAGCAATACAACCCATGAAATAACTCAAAAAATAAGTCGCAAGCTCCTGAGGATGGATCTATTAACATCCGAAACATGTTGAGCATTAAATAATGAAATAATAAAGCAAGTGACATCAAGTCGGTCTCTCTTTATTCAGCTATCAAGATTATGCACGGTCCAATAAACATAAGATACTTTTCATAGGTCTGAAACCCGGCAGGTGCATTGCGGCTACACGTCTTGATGTTACACTTGGCGCGACCTTCTCGAAAAATTTCTGGATTGACAGAATGTTGATGGTCTTCACGAGGTATACACGTTCCTGATATTCAGTTCACAAGCTGGCAGCAATGTAGACACAAAATATCGTGTCGCATGTTAAGAAGTTCTAGGATGGACTGAGGAATATCGTGGAGACTTTATTAGAGCCTTAATACGCTTGGAAGTCCTAACTACAATTCAGTTGTAAATGGTTTTTCTCTGCCTTATTACTGAAGACAGCTTGGAAACAATATCAAATTGCGACAATTCCGGATGTTCCTAAGGGACCACACATTAAGTTCAGGATTCATTACTCGCTGATTAATCTAAAGGGCCACAAAATCCACTCGAGGTGGGGTCAATAAAAATCGGCTGAAGGGGTGGCACCTGTCATTCGCACAATATGCATAGTGAGCATAGCTCGGAGGCCATCTGGGCCGTCAGAGAATGCGATGTTAGCTATTAATTAAAGGTATGAGATTGATGAGATGCCATGACGCCCTGCGCCAACCTGCCTCAATCTCCACATCACAGAATATTAAACTTTCCGTGCTAAATTTTATTTACACAAAATGTATTTATAATCTATTCGTATAAATTTCAAGAGGCAAAATGCATACGCCTTAAAAGGAGAGCAACTCGCCTACTTATACTGGATTGTTCAAGAGATAATTAGAAAAGCATATCCTATCTACATGGGCATTTGTTACTTTCAACTGACTCAAATTGGCTACTGGGAACGCGTTAACAAGCCTTTGAAGCCAAGAAAATGAGCATAATTCGATGTTCAGGTAGATGCCCACTATAAGGTAGACAAATATGTCGAGCCTCCTGCGACTTTGTAAGAGGGGGCTTCCCCCTAATTATTAGATATGAAGAAAGGAATTCAGTCCGACAGAATCCACAACAAACCTTCGCATTCTGTACGTGTGGAGCTACCATGACACCCACCCCCCGACACTTACCTCACCAACAGAGCTATACGTCGTATTTATGACATAACAGATTTACAGAGGACTTGTGGACAGAATTAGCGCTCGGTGAATTACATGCGACATATCAATTTAATTTGTGCCATGATTACATTTCAGGTACTTACTTCCATAGCAGCCCATTCTTATTGTTGGAAATGAACGAAAATTGTATATCCCTCCATAAACGGCATAAGTAAAGCGTTGGAATTCTTGTTAGACTTGCAGATAAAGAGTGAAAATTAAAATGAAAACACTCGGTTGCAATGAGCAGTGCATCAGCCAGACAACAAAATCGGATTGTACGTAAATAACATTAGTATCCAGGTCAAAGTGAATGTTAACGCTTATATCAATAAATAATAAAGGTCAAGATATATCGACCAATAGATGACAGATTATTGGAACAAGGAGCTATAATAATACCAATGATGATGATAACAATAATAATGGTATCTCTTATATTCTTACATTTGATGCGTGACACAGTTAAAATTCGCAACATGATAAACACCTGTATATCATTCAGATAACCCAAGACAGTTAGAAAAAATTATTAGCAATAAATCGTAGGAAATTTACTAATTTTTGAGGCACAAGAACTGCAACAATTGAAAAATATATTATAAGTTATATACATTTACAATACATAACGTATAAAAACGTATAACAAAAATTTGTATAACATTATTCGTTTTCCTCGACGTTTTTCTCCGTATTTGGTCCTGTTGTTGGACGATCGTAACCGAAAATTAATCAGACAAGAGAGAGCTACACCTACTGTCGTTAAATTGTTGATAACAATTTAATAATTCTGCAGTTGTAAATTACAGAATATTGTTCAACAGGGGTATAGGCTATATTATTTTCATCATAAATAATCAGCTTCAGTTACTACTAAATAGTTTGAAGAAATCCAATAAGATGCAACTGTAGGCAGATATTTATTTGCGGCTAAATTACTCTACATGTTTCGGGCGTCCATCACACCCATCATCAGGAGTACATAAAACTGTAGTTGTAGTCTCTGGTACAGATCACTCTATCTGGGGAGCAAGCAAGCTTGCTTCCCATGTAGTAGAATTATGATGCACGGAACTACAAATACAAAATTTATTACTGTATAGTTCACTGTAAAATACCCTGGGCAAAGAAAACCTGCTGTCATGTTTACAGTGAAGTTACAGTTCGTCGTTGAACACAAACGTTGTTTGAGGTTACATATTGGACAGGTTATAGGACCCATAGCGTCGGATTTAAAGACTACCGTAAATGATGAACTGAAAGGAGAATTAACGTGGTCTGAATTGTTTTACAGACCTCCAAAATCGGAAGCATCCGCGATCATTGAATTCTGTACTCCTGAATCTTAAAGTCAACGTAAAATTCTCTTTGCGAAGGCCATGAAGATATGTGGAGAGTGTAAAGTGTAGGTACACTCATGCTTAACCGGAGCACTATATGTAAACGAGTGGCCAGCTGCACTCACTGACCGCATTATATGTAAACGAGTTGCCAGCTGCACTCACTGACCGCATTACCCCGCAGAAGAATCTCCGGCACTCACTAATGGGAATCTTGGTGGATCCCAGGACCGGTTTGCGCACCTTGGACTGCAGAAAAGCCTATTGCTCCTGTCGAAAAACGAAACAAGGTTCCTCGCTGTTCCTTTTCGTAGCCTAACATCTGCACTTATTATGATATCACTGTCAGATCGTGAAAATGTAAACATAGACTTCATCTGAAATCATGTAATTCGTTACTTTTATCATAGAGTGAACTCTACGTAACAGTACTTAAACCTTCGGGCATAAAACTATTTAATTTCTACTAAATCCACTTAAAGATAAAAAAAAATTATTTTAACATTGTGCATATCCTCTTGCACATAATATCTGTTTGATTGCCTATACATAAACACTTAATTCATATCTCCTTCTGTTCATACAGCTTCTCTCTCATTTACTCTAATCTCTGCTGTTTATTTAGTCTTTTAGCTTTTAAAGCCTCGCTTTTGTTTCAGATTATCATTAATTGTACATTCAACCGATTCCCCAACATTTTAGATCTAGTGTTGTGATTTAATATGTAAAGTACTATACAGAATTCAGCTGGTTTCAGAGGATTTTTCATTGACATAAAATCCTTCCGATCGCACTATGGCCCTGGAGTCGACACAGCCTCTAACAGAAATGAGTACCAGGAGTATTTCCTGGGGGTAAAGGCGGCCGGTGCGTAAGGCTGACAACCTTACCACCATCCTGTGCCGTTGTCACGAAATCTGGGAACCTTAACTTTCTGGAACTCTCTACCCTCCCTCCCGGGGACTGTAACGGGACTACTTCACCTTTGCTAACTATACAGAATTAGAACCGCTTAGTGCGATAGTTTTATATCAGTTTAGCAACACATGCAGACAGGAAAACTGTACTGGGCTGACCACGCATCAATAAGCTTCGTTTCTCTCTTACGTAAATTACCATGCTGTCTTCTTGGTCGAGATAGAGCAGCCATCTTTAATTCGCGTGCTTATATGGAAAAGTCTACCGGAGTAGAAAAAGGTACAGTTACAGTGAAATGTTAAGAGACGGCAGAATCTGTGTCGTCTTAAGAGTAGAAATAAGCGTTATTTCAGAAACATAATTTTCCTCCTTTATCATATTAAACAATATTATCACCCAGATAGGGTGAATCGTGGCAGCTCAGCCGACACGTAACTTACCGTATATAAGTTGGAATCTCGTCTTTGCCACCATATCCAAAAGGGTTGTGGGCCCAGTTTTATGAAGTTTCCCATGTAATGGTCGTCTGATGATGGGAGAGTTTTAAGTTCTCACAGCTTTTCTGATGCAGACTTACCCTCTCCTAGTATGATACCGTGTGCATTTCCAGACATGTACCAGCGTTTCCGAAAAGGATACTGCCTCCGTCGTTAATGGTCAAGGTTTTCTGAAGATGGAGGCAGTATCTCCTCCGCAACGTAGGCACCTACGGGGTGTATGCAAGCCTATAAGACCTCATATCCCACAAGAAGGGACTTTTCACTTGTGTTGAAGTTAGAGAAGATGAAAGGTACCACAGACATGGAGAAGCTGATCACTCACTTCCATCGAACATAGATTTTTTTAAAAAAAAAAAGTGAAAAATGTGAAATTTTACCACCTAGCTCCAATATAACTCATTTCGCAGTAAACTAATTTGGTCCCCCTGTGCAGGTAAGCATAACAGCAATATTCTAGATGTGTAATTCAAATCTACCCTTTTAATAATATCACTCAATGTCTGATAGTACATATTGTACATTTGTTAGCTTTCCTCTGTCCAACAAATGAGCTTGGAAATGGTATTTTCAAATAGGATGAGACCAACGCCTTCATAAACCGTTTGTATGTTTCCACTTCCATACGTTTCAGCTTTATATAACTTTTGTAACTAACAAATTACCATAAAGAGATCCAGTTTCCCTTCAGCGTCTCAATACATCCATCCGTCTCTACGTGTCTATGGTCAGCCTTAGATTAACCTCTGAAACTAACAAAATTACAATCAAGGAATCCAATGGCAATTCATCATAGTAGTACATCCATCCGTGTCTACATAATTATGACGAACATAAATCTTACACAACTTTTCAAACTGACAAATTAAGATAAAATAATCCAGTGCCCACACAACATTGCACCACGTCCATCCATCCATCCTTTTTGACATACCTATGGCGAACCTAAAACTTTTCGTAGTTCCTGACACTGATAAATTATAATAAAACAACCACTGGCCTTTCAACATAATAATGTATCCATGCATACCGACGTACTTACTTTATTGTTAGGCTTATATATGTTTACTAAATATACAATATTTCTGTTCGGTTATTTTATTTTCCTCTTTTCTTAATTATTTGTTCCTGTGGCCGACTTCTCTCTTTCGAACACCAATAACTTACCACCACACTCACTGCATGCTGAAGGTGCAAAGATTCAAATATGTGAAATTTTCTTCAGTAACGTAAATCTGCATTTTGAATTCAAAAACTTTCACATCTCTACCGTACACGTACTGCGTAATGGAGCAGAAAATATTCAGCACCAAAGTAAAATGTGCAGAGCTGATACGAACACCCAGTGAACTCCGTTGTGCAAGTCTGCTGTGTTTTTAAGCTAAAATTAAATCCTGGATTATGGCGCACGCTGCTGATGATATCTGTAAAATAGATCCAGCAACGAACTCTATGTTCCATTAGGATATGCTCCACAATTAGTGGGTTGGGGAGGAAAGACCGTTATCTCTGCTTCTGAATATGAAAGGAAAGCGTGCTGTTTAGTTGAGTTTGATTACCAATTGAAATGAAGTTGATGATATAATTTTATTCCCGTATGTAATCTTAATTTTATAATGATGGGGCAACGGCCGCATAGGTACGCCGTGCATGGTCTGCAGCGGCTTGAATATAAAAGTCGCAGGTCAGAACCCCGTTCAAAAACTGGTTGCTCTCTCCTGTTTCTGGTGTTACTTCAATACCCGAGAAAGGTCAGCTTAGTTGCTACAGAAATAGGAAGCGGCCTGGAAAACAGTGGAACCGAGACTTGATGCCCCACATGATGCAAGAGACATCTCTTCCTCACAGAGTCTAAACCATATCTGGGACCCACAAACTCTGCCGTCTACTGGAATAGCGGGTCTTGGAAATCGCAACGTAATTACATTGAACGCCACGTCAGAAAGGCGTGGGTGTACACCTCCACTCTCCATGCGTCTCCATGGCGAAATACCTAATTAGGTTCTGGTATGACAAGCGCGTTAGAGCGGTCCAGTCTCGCTTCCAAGTAGCACTGTCGCTTGTCATAACTTAGCCTTCAATCCGTCTAACTATAGCCTACCTACGAAATGTTTGCGTCGTAATGATCTTCGATTTTATCAGCCAGTCCTACTTTGAGCGCTGCCGACCCACACTTTAATTTTAAGCTATATCGCAACTTCTAATTACCAGTGTATCGAAAATGAGCTACTAACTTAAAAACAAAATTACGAAATTACTATTTCTACTTTCACTTTTAAAGTAAAATGTCGACTTTGATCAAAATTATTATTATTTTAAGGGTTTTTTTGCACCGTGCATTGTGATATAATTATGCTGCATAAACAATGAAATCAACCCTTTTCAAATTAATGTTTTCATTTATTTTTTCCATTTTTGACGTCTCCTAAATGTTTCAAACCTCGTGTGTTCATCATCAGGAGGACAGCTGCAAGTGCAGTCTTTGTACTGGTTGTTTACATGCATTGGTTTAAGCAGTCAGTCAGGTGGAAGATTTTTCCTAGACCGTAGTGTCGAACACACTCTTCCACCTGATAAACTGCTTACACCAATGCATGCAACCAAACCGTAAAAAAACTGCATTTACGACTGTCTTCCTGAGGATGAACCCGCGCGGTTCGAAACATGTAGAAGGCCTGTCAAAAAATTAAAAACTGAATTAAAGTATTAATTTGAAAATTGTGCATTTCGTTGGTTTATGTTGCATAATTAAACATTATGATGTCATTTTGTCTATCTGTCATGTGATCCGAGCGGTCAAAGAGAGTGCAAGAACGCATGGTGTCGCTGTATGGCTGTATACAGTATTTTAGCTGACAATTAAAACAATTTATTATCCAACAGATGCACAAATATATAATTTGTAGATACAATTAGAATTATTATAAAATATGTAAAAATATTTAAAATTGCTCCAACACGTTTCGGCTCAAAAGGGATCCATCACCAGGGAGCTTTATACAGTGCTTGACTAAAATTACGGTAATGGTTCTATTGTGTCCGTTGACATGGACGTAGTCGGTGTTATGGCAGCATATTTCCCGTGGTGTATGTGTGTACTGCACAGAGTGTCTCTCTAGACTGTGCAGTACACATATGCACCACGGTCAAATATGATGCCATAACACCGACTACGTCCATGTCAACGGACACAATAGAACCATTACCGTAATTTTAGCCAAGCACTGTTTAAAGCTCCGTGATGATGGATCCCTTGTGATCCGAAACATGTTAGAGCAATTTTAAATATTTTTACATATTTTATAATAATTCTAATTGTATCTACGAATTATATGTATGTGTCTGTTGGATAATAAAGTGTTTTAATCGTCATTGATGCACGGTACAAACATGAAGATTGTTTTAACTGACAAAGGTACTTGAAAATATCTACCTGGAAGACCAAGAGGAAAGATGGAATTATACTATTACATTGTGTTTTAGGGCTATAAGTTGTGACAAGGAACATGGTATGGAAGAGCCTCAGCATCATTTTCAAAGGCCGAAATGCATGTTTACTTCACTTACGATGTCCTACCAAACATCTAGCTTGATCTTATGTATATTGGACCGTGCATCATTGTGATACTTGAAGAATAAGAGACTAATTTGATGCCACAATTTATTAAGTTTTATTTCACTTCTTCTATGCTCAACATGTTTCGGACATTAATACATCCGTCATCAGGAGCCTGCGACTTTTCTATTGTATCACCACACTGGTTGTGTGTTCTTGTTTCGATGTGTGTTGGAGCCACACCGAAACTCCAACACACATCGAAACAAGAACACACAACCAATGTGGTGATACAATAGAAAAGTCGCAGACTCCTGATGACGGATGTATTAATGTCCGAAACATGTTGAGCATAGAAGAAGTGAAATAAAACTTAAATTGTGACATCAAGTTTGTCTCTTATTCTTTAACTATCTAGCTTGATGTTGGTGGTTGTTACAGGAGTCAGATTATAGCTGTGCTTTCCATACGGTACGATACTCAGAGACTCTGTTTCATTCTGCACTTCTACGTTACGGAATGATGCGAGAGTGAAATTGGATAATGCCCAGATTTCCTGGACATAAAATCCAAATCGATTTTCCCACAGTGTGATATTTACCGTAGCGCCATTAGTTTTGTACCTCCAGAGAATGAAGTTATGGTGTGTCAAACGTCGCTTGTAAATGACACTCACTTGATAATATCGAAGGATTGACCGGCAGATCCCTAAAATGTCCCATTTCTCATTTGAATAATTAAATTAATCCCACATAGATGTTTTCAAAATGAGATATGAAAAGCAAATAATTCATGTGTTTTGCTGATTGGGAAAATATTAAATGTTAGGGAATCAAAGTTAATGAAGAGTGATATTACAAACACAGAACGAGAAGGTCAGTACGAGATTATGTTCCATGCACGCTAAAGTCTCACGGCAGTTGAAAGAAATATGGCGTAGACATAATTACTGATGTTCTGCCATAAGCCTAAGTTTACATTACAGCATCGTTCTTTAGACAAGGTGCTCTGGATGGAATTTTTCGAGGTTTTCCTCAGTTTTCTTACGAAAATTCTGGGGCCATGTAGTTCCAACAGAGCACATTCCTCCTTGAGATGCTAATAGTTGCACTTTTTGTTCAAAAATTTCTATCCTGTGGAATGCGAAGTTTCATTTCAGAACCTCCAACTTGAGACAGATAAATCTGTGCGTATATTCAAAATCTACCATTTAATGTCAGTTTTAATAAATACTATACATCAGTCAATAACACAACATTTATTTTATATACAATGGTATATATTCAGTAAAACTAAACAACTCTTGGATCTGTTTTCTTGGAGGACCTGTGGATGACCGACTAGGTCGAAACATGTCGCCCTGACATATATACCATTGTATATAAAATAATTGTTGTGTTATTGACTGACGTTTAGTATTTATTTGTATGTTATAACACTTAGGAATGGAAAATTTTAAATTTATGTCAGTTTTATTACATATTTCCGTCGACACCCAAGTATCCAATTAGTATCTTCCCTTCAAGCTTTATGGGTGAAATCATAAGGCCATGTCTCTTTTGTCATTCGAGCTACATATGAAGTTCTCACTGTCATGATTTTGGTCTTATTTATGGCGGAAAAAATGAGATATAGAAAGTTTTTGTGGCATATATATATATATATCACTCCTATATATATATGTCACTTCTGCAATACGCTCCATAAAAGTTTGAAAATTCTTTCAGAAATTGTTAGTTGGGGTATACATAAGAACTGACGCAAGAACTAGACTAAGTAAGATGATAGTCTAAAGGGTAGAAAACAACTTAAAATGTCTATTTTATTTGAAAAATAGTTGAGTCAGACACTTGCAGGAAGATGAATTTTGGAAAGCGACGCTGTAATATTTGGAGGATTTGTAGCAATATATCGGAGACACATATATATATATATATATATATACTGGTATATACTTCTGCACTGAAAATGGGGACAGTAGATTTCTCCAAAGTGTGTTTGCCATCTACCAAACTTGACGGCATTAAAATTACAGAATAAAACGATTTTGCCTTTCAGTGCCATGAGTACATAAAGTACAACAGAGTGAGCCACTGTCGGGAAGGCAATCTATCATCTACGCTGAACAAAGACATATTAGAGTCCTCCTACACATCGATAGCTATCTACCAAACTACACGGGGCCCACGTCTCGGTAGACTGTATTCTTAATATTTATTGCCTTAATGACCTACATTTTGAAAATATTACAGTGTTACTGGCGCTCAATTTAAATTGCTGTAGTCATTGCAATATTTACCTTCCATCTATATTTTCCCCAAACGTTATCTATAGGATTACTTTCATTTAATAGTAAGTAGCTAAGCTACACCCTGCGTAAATACCGCCCAAACACATTCGCGTAAAAATTAAATTCCACTTTATATTATACGGCCTAATGGAGCAAACATTGCATGCAGTATTCCGACCAAAAAAGGATTAATTCTGTGGCGATCTGAAAACTGACATCAAAAAACAGTAACACTCCGGTACATAGTGCGCTGTTGCGTTTCTTCACCAAGGCAAACTCGTTTCAAGCTACGCAGCACATTTCATTCCCAGTACGAATCATTGTTAAGCCTTTACACTACGTCGCATGAAGCGGAGATTAATAGAAAATTCAAATTTAATTGCCCCCTTCTGTCTCTTTGTGGTGCGGACTAGTTTATGATACTATGTAAAGCAACTCCTTTTAGGCAATCAATCAGTGGATAGAATCGATCACTTGTTGGGAATATAGGCTTTGCCTAGTCGCTTTGATTAATTTGTACATTGCACAGTAGCAAAATCGCGTCACTGCTTTCCAAACACTAATCATTATTATTGCGGCAAAGCGTTCTCATTATTTAGAAAAAAAATGGTTTAGGGGAAATTAGGAGTGGTCTGTCTAGAAATCAGAATTTATGCAACGATTTGCACATCCAGCGTCATACAGTGTCGTTCATGGAAGCAGTAATTAGATTTCACAAGCAGCAAAATTGTTCCTGTACAGGCTATTAAGGCATAGGAGGAAGTGGAGTTATAGTTCCACTCTTTCTAAAATTCGGCAGTACAGCATTTCTCAGTCGCTTTGGGGGCAAAGCCTCTTTACCAGCTGGATACGATTCTGAATGCTCTCCAAAACTGCTCGGGACACTTTATAAAAGAGAAATTTTTTTGCCTCTGCCGGAAATCGAATGATTCCTCAGATTTTGTAGCCTGCAGCTTACTCACTGGATCAACACCGTCTATATTATCGTTGATCCTCCCAAATGCATTACGAAGTCTAACAGATACGTGCGTCTCAGTATGCAAAAATTCTTTCATGTTAACAGTGTTCTCCGTTTCTTAGTCTCCGGTATTGTCTCTGGGCCATCATAAAACATGAATATTTAGAGCAAAAATTCACCAACATTTGTCTTCTCATCTCTCTATAGCAACCCTTTAGTCGTCATTGCAAGCCGGAGGGTGGGCAGTCCGATTCCCGATGAGATCATTGAGATTTTTCATTGACTTAATCCTTTCGGCCGCACCATGACCCTGAGGTCGACTCAGTCTCTAACGAAAATGAGTACCAGGAGACTCTCTTGTGAGTGGGGAGTGGGGAGTGGTAAAGGTGGCCAGTAATGGTTCTGACAACCGTTCCACCTTCCGGTAACGACTGTCTAAACATCCTGGGAACCTCAAACTCCTGGAGCTCTTAAGGGTCCTATCCAGGTCTGTACAGGGATTTCTTTACTTTATGCGCCATTGTAATCTAGTTCTATACGGTCCTGAGAATATTATCTTATTCTAAAAATGGCCCCCCTTTATAAAAATATTTACCTATTATACTCTGGTTAAATCCCGGTGCCTCTAGCTTAAGACTGGCCAAATGCAGCCCATAGCAGGACCGCACTTGTGCATGCATATATCGAAAAGCGGGTGAGCTGGGACTGTTTAACTAAAAGGTCGCCATTTACAAACAACATTTTAACCTAAACATGCGGTTGAATGACAAAATAGTAGGCCTTAATGACACGGTTAAACGCGAGGGGTGATTGGCTTACTTTGTAGTGTCTTAAAAGTGATGAACTATATTTTCTAGACATTTCCTTCGATAATATAGTGGCCATATTATGTTCTGTAGATCTGTCATGTCATGGTATGTTTGTTCAATTGTAATATTGAAACTATCGAGGTGATTGCGGGACACAAGCACTTTCTTCGAGGGCCGCATGTTGGTCAGCCCTGATCTAGCTACTCGTATGACGTCCAGAGTTAAATCTTCATGTGTTCCTTTCACGTGTATTATAGCCCTGTGTTAATCCACTTCATCTGTAAAAATCATTTACACAGATATCCCTCCAGTTACACAGGTGTCCCTATATTTGCATAGATATCACTTCATTAGCACAAGTATCCCTTCACTTGCACATGTATCCCTTCAGTTCAACAGGTATCTCTTCATTTGCGCGGATATCCCCTCATTTGCACAGGTATCCCTTCAGTTCAACAGATACCTCTACATTTTTACAGGTATCCCTTCATTTTCACAGGTATCCCTTCAGTTCAACAGGTATATCTTTATTTGCGCAGATATCCCTTCATTTGCACGGGTATCCCTTCATTTTTACAGATATCTCTTCAATTACACAGATAAATCTAAATTTTTACAGGTATCCCTTCATTTGCACAGGTATCCCTTCATTTGCATAGGTATGCATTCATTTCCACAGATATCCCTTTATTTGCACAGGTATCCCTTCATTTGCATAGGTATGCATTCATTTCCACAGATATCCCGTCATTTGCACAGGTATCCTTTCATTTGCATAGGCATCCATTCATTTCCACAGATATCCCTTCATTTGCACAGGTATCCCTTCATTTGCATAGGTATCCACTCATTTCCACAGAAATCCTTTCATTTGCACAGGTATCCCTTCATTTGCATAGGTATCCATTCATTTCCACAGATATCCCTTCATTTGCACGGGTATTCCTTCATTTACATAGGTATCCACTCATTTCCACAGATATCCCTTCAGTTGCACAGGTATCCCTTCATTTGCATAGGTATCCCTTCATTTCCACAGGTGTCCCTTCATTTCCACAGATATCCCTTCATTTGCACAGGTACCCCTTCATTTGCACTGATATCCCTTCATTTGACCCAACGCTATAGACTATATTACAGCCCTAGACCGACGTGGCATATATAAAATTGCAATTTCACTCACAGCTCGCGCCATGAATTTGAAAATTTCTTTAGAGAGAGTTTGATAGACTTTACTGGCAAATTACAACTCTGCAATGCCGAGATAAACGTGCTTCGTAATGATCAAATGTTTCGAGAATATTTCGAAAGCGGAATTAACTCCACCACTCACTCCAACCTAAAGGGTATTATGTATAAGGGAAGAACCACAGAACATTTCTGTTTTGCAACACAGCGATGTGTGGTAGAGAGTTGGCCGGCGGGAAAAAAATATGCTTTGCTATTTTTCGTGTATCAATAGATTTGAATTTTAATAAATACTGAAAGAAGAATGGGTATTTTAGGTTATGTTGCGCCTATTCTCTTTGCATCAAGGATTATAAATATATACCGGGAATCCTTCACTGAGACAAGTTTTAACCTCTTCACCGTAGTTATTAAGAATTTCGCCATTAACAGAAAATACTATTTATTTGGCCGTAAAATTGCCTCATTAATGAAACAAGCGCAGGCAATTGCATATTCCTTCCAGGTATTCCTGCATTAGTCAGGCGCAGCTTGGAAACTTCTCTGTAACGTTAAGGAGGACGCTGCCTCAGTACCTCCTAGGTAAACCAGCATTTATAGTAACAAATTGCATTAAACTTTTAAATAATTCAGTACTGAGGTCTCCTCGTGCAATCTGATAAGAAATTATTTTAACTGAAGAATAAGAACCAACTAGATGCTACTTATTGTTTTATTATACGTATGATAGACTCAACATGTTTCGGCCACTGTTATGCCCATCATCAGGAGCTCACGAATTTAGTGCTGATTACCATATGGGTCGTCCGGTTCTTGGGTTGCTGTTGGTTGAAAGTTAGGTGCAGTTAGGCTGCATAAGTGTCCGGGCTGCAGCCCGGACACTTATGCAGTCGTGAGCTCCTGATTATGGGCATAACAGCGCCCGAAACGTGTTGAGCCTACCATACGTGTAATAAAACAATACGTAGCATCTAGTTGGTTCTTATTCTTCAGTTATCACAACGATACACGGTCCAATACACATCAAAGAAATTATTTTATATGGTATTATATATAATTTCAAGTGTCTCATAATTGAAATATTTTTACATATTAACAGACAAAAATAGTAAAAATTTGTATGTTTCCAATGTCTGAAATATACCCACACTACACTGATGATGATCGATAATTACAACGCTATAGTACTAACGTAATGACAAGAATAAGAGACCAACTAGATGTCACTTAGTAATATATTTATTTCTCCTTTATAATTTGCTCGACATGTTTCGGGCTGCCTTGTGCCCATCTTCAGGAGCTGACGACTTGGAGGTATTTATCAGATGTGTTGCAGAGCCGTGGCTGTGTAGGCAGTCAGATCCGGTTGGTTGCTTGTCTGTCCATTGGGAAGCACTTAGCA
>Ga0123355_10010385_pt1 | contig 14268 bp, 11 predicted proteins | sample TergutEmb28metaG_3_FD_89872 | JGI IMG/M metagenome (GOLD analysis project Ga0123355, IMG submission 89872) | Embiratermes neotenicus P1 segment gut microbial communities from Petit-Saut dam, French Guiana - Emb289 P1 | ecosystem: Host-associated > Arthropoda: Insects > Digestive system > Gut ...
GCAGATCAGAGAGACCATGCTAAACGACTTCGGCGGCGCGTTCATCCCTGTTTGGTAGTCTGTTATGAGTATGCCAAAACCCCCATGAAAACATGGGGGTTTTGTGTCATCGGATAAAAGCCTCCTTTTGTAAAGGAGGTGGCAGGCGAAGCCTGACGGAGGGTTTAGTCACCGCACAAACAAGGTCAAGAGCAATCCTCAGTCAGCGCAGCACGCAGCTCCTTTGAAAAAGGAGCCTATATGCCAAGTGAACCAAGGAGAGCAGCCCATGATAACATTCATTCGCCCAGAAAAACACTACACCCAATCATACTGGGAAGCAGTTGACACAATTTGCAAGGAGGGTATCTACCTTGCAGCTTCAGAGGGCTTTCCATTGGAAAGCACCATCGAATTTGTAAAATCGTGCATAGATAAAGGCATTCCGATGCTGTTTGCCATCGACACCACAACAGATCGCTGTATCGGCTGGTGTGACGCTGTTCTAAAAACCGAAACCATAGGATATCTAGGCACAGGCTTACTGGCTGATTATCGAGAGCAAGGAATTGGAACGCAATTAATTAAAGAAGTAATCGCTTTATCAAAAGCCTATGGCTATCACCAGCTTGAACTTGATGTCCGCAGCTCTAATAGCAGAGCAATCCACGTCTATGAACAACTTGGATTTTCGACAACAAATGTTATATCGGACGGTTTTACACTACAGGGACATGCCGTTACCGAGGACGTTGTACAGATGACACTGGACTTAATAGCAAAGTAAAAGGAGAACACCCATCATGCCCATCAAACCATGCATTGCAAAAGAAGAAAACTACCTCATCACCCTGCGTCGTTGGTTCCATGCGCGTCCGGAGCCTAGCTTGCAGGAGTTTGAAACCTACAAAAAAATCGCAAGCGAACTGGACGCACTCGGTATCCCCCATCAGAAAATCGGTGACACCGGCATCGCCGCTACCATCCGTGGGGAAAAGCCCGGCACGGGCAAGGTTATTGCTCTGCGTGCCGATATGGACGCCCTGTCTTTGGATGATTTGAAAACTGTCCCCTATGCATCCAAGAATCCCGGCTATTGCCATGCCTGCGGACATGATGTGCATATGGCGGCACTCTTGGGGGCGGCAAAAGTCCTACAGGAGAAACGAGCCGAGTTTGCAGGTGAAGTCCGTCTCTTCTTCCAGCAAGCCGAAGAGATCGGCGGGGGTGCCAAACATTTTATCGCAGCAGGACTGCTGGATGGTGTCCACCGCGTATTCGGCGGGCATGTGATCCCCACAATGGACGTAGGGACAGTCGGCATCGGCGGCGGTCCTCGCAACGCCAGCAGCGATTACTTCAAAATCGATGTAAAAGGTCGCAGTGCACATGCTGCCACGCCGGATAAGGGCGTAGACGCACTATATATCGCCGCACAGATTGTGACAAATCTCCAAGCCATCGTCGCGCGAAACACCCACCCCATCGACTCTGTGCTCGTCTCTGTCGGCAAACTCAATGCCGGTACCCAGTATAACAGTCTAGCAGACTCAGCCGTCATTGAGGGCACAACCCGCGCCTTTACGCCGGAGATTCGCACCCGCACCAACGAGACAGTCCGGCGCATTGCAGAGGGAACCACCCACATGTTCGGCGGGACGGCGGATGTGACCATCAAACACTTTGCACCGCCGCTCATCAACGATTACGCAGCGGCAAAGGAAGCCCTTGAGATCGCAACGCCCATTGTTGGGGTGTCCCATATCCGAACCAATTACGCCAAAGCCCTCTGGGCGGATGACTTTGCGGATTTCCTAGAACATGTCAAGGGTGTTTACGTGCTGATCGGTGCAAAAAATCCGGCAAGCACTTCTCCTCCGGCGGCGCTCCATCATGGCATGTTCGATGTGGATGAGAAAGCCCTCCTCACGTTCTGCAATCTCTATGTTGACTTCGCCCTGCACTACATGGATTGACGCAAAAGACCTCACAGAAAATTCTGTGAGGTCTTTTCATTTCAGCCTATTAAGCCAGTTGCGCAATAAATCCGTTTGCGGCGAGGGCATTCATAATGTCTCGCAGGGAAACTGCTTCCGGGTCGTATCTAAACTCTAAAATACCACCCTCATCATCTGTTGCGGAGATGGACATCGCCGTCACACCCAGGCTGTTCAAAATGGCTCTTACAGTCCCGCCGTCACAGCAACCCATGTCTCCAAGGGTCAGTTGCGCAGTTTCCAAGTTAGCGCCTGAATCCCCGCAAGCTGCAAACAGCAAGATCGCACAGATCAACAGTATGACTACAATGCCTTTTCTCATACGAAGAACCCTCCATCTGCGAGTCTCTCCAGAAACCGCATGAGAATCGCCGCACTTTGAGCACGTGTGGCGGTACCGCTCGGTGCTAGAGTTTGCGCGTTTACGCCCTGAATCAGCTCACGGAAAACCGCCCAATCCATGTAAGGCTCTGCCCAGCCGCTGATCTCATCCCGATCTTGGAAGCTGTCCAGATTGAAGAACTCCGGGACATTCGTGCAGATACCCAAAAGTTGTGCGTATCGATGGATCATCGCCGCGAATTGCTCTCTTGTGATCTCACCATAGGGATCAAAGCGACCATCAATCCCGCGGGCGATTCCGTTTTCATATGCCCACATGACAGCATCTCTGTACCATGCGGGGGCGGTGCTCGGCACATCACTGAACACAGGTTGGAAGTCGGCAGCGGGCTCGCCCATCATGCGCCAGAGGGTGGTGGTTAGCATGGCGCGGTTGAGTCTTGCATTGGGGGCGAAAGTTGTAGGCGTGATGCCTCTCATGAGACCATTTTCGTAGACGTATTCGATGGCTTCGTATGCCCAATGGTTATCTATGTCTGTGAATGGATGGATTGATGGATTGCGCGGTTGCCAGACCCAAGTGTCTGCCATGGTGGCACCATCGTAGTTTTCTATTAGTTCCTCGGATGTGAACACGTGTTCGCCTAGTGGGTTGCGGACAGTTCCGGAGCCTACGTTTTGCCAGTAACCTGTGTAGGTATCGTTTTGCGGAACAGCGGGAAGTCCGGCATCGTCACCGACAAAGTGGAAGTTTTCTCCCAGTGTAAGTTCGCGGAGGAGGTGTGCGTTTTGGAATATACCTTCCATAGTTGTTACATTGCTGGTATCCCAACTGGACAGGTTCAAATTCATCAGACGGCCTGCACCTGAAAACATGAAACTCATATATGTCACATTGCTGGTATTCCAACTGGATAAATCTAGGCTGGTTAACCTGTGTGCATTGAACAGCCTGGTCATATCTGTCACATTACTTGTGTTAAAATAATCCAAGCCCTCAATTGAAGTTAAGCTTCCTAAGCCTGAGAATAAGTTCCTCAAAGAGTTCCCGCCCATAATTGGACCGGTAAATACAATTCTAGAAATGCCACGTCCGTATTCGAACCACGGGTTCGACTGGAATCCCCAGTGAATGTACCCGCCATCCACCATCAGTGTTCCGTCACTATACAGCCGCCATGCCGAGCCGCCGAAGATGGTACCTGCAACCGGAATCCACTCCCAATAAGCATAAAAGAAAGGCGAACCCGGGGTGATGTCGTAAGAGGTGCCGTCTCCCAGTCTCCATTCAATAAATTTATGTCCCCATTTTTCAGGTTGACCGACACGACTGATCCATTCATCGGGGGACGAGTCGGGAAGAAATAACATCCTCCGCATCTCCGGAAACCCACCATTGCCACAAAAATACACAGGCAGAAGATGCACCATACCCGGTTCCCATTGGGCGTAGAGGCGGATAGATGATCCGATTATAAGCCCCGCCCAAAGGTCAAAGATGTTATCTCCAGCCGCATCAGTTGCCCAGCCCATAAATGTGTAACCTTCACGGCTAGGAGGCTCCGGTTCTATAAGGAGCATACCATGATCTGTTCCGAGTGTCCTGAATACGTTATCTGCACCAACTCTGCCATCATTCCAGAGGAGCGTTATACTAGGTCCCCCTCCGGGGGGTGGCAAAGCAGATGCCGAAGCCGACATCAATCCCAGCAGCATACAAGCCACCAGCACCAAACTGATCTGTCTTTTCCAATTCCTCATCATACTCCCACCTTTCATCAAAGCCGATCTCTTCATGCAAATGCGCTGCATAAACATGCTTGTCTAAAGTATATGCCTACCCCCTTGATTTGTCAATCCATTTGAAAACCCGCAAAATATCCCGCATATCTCGGCTTTTATGCTATAATAAGCGCAAGATGGAACTTCCCCGGTGGAACATCGTCTGATACAGAAAGAGTCTGCACGTTTGGAGGAACTCGCTGATGCAAACAAATTCCGCTACGCTAAAACGTCTGGTTTCCGATGCTCTAGGAAAGATTGTCTCCAATGTGGAACAGGTGATCATCGGCAAACGAGACGCCGTTGAGCTTGCCCTGTGTTCCCTGCTCTGCAAGGGACACGTGTTAATCGAGGACATGCCCGGTGTGGGCAAGACCAGTTTGGTCTCTGCCATTGCCAAATCCTTTGACTGCTCTTTCAAACGGATTCAATTCACGCCGGACATTCTGCCCTCTGACATCACCGGCTTCTCCATTTATAACCAGAAGTCCGGTGCGTTTGAATACAGACCCGGCGCCATCATGGCACAGATCATTTTGGCGGACGAAATCAACCGCACTTCGCCCAAAACCCAGTCCAGTCTGCTTGAAGCGATGGAAGAAAACCAAGTCACGGTAGACGGCAACACCTATCCCCTGCCCCAGCCCTTTACCGTGTTTGCCACACAAAACCCCATTGAATATCTGGGTACATACCCCCTGCCGGAAGCGCAGTTGGACCGCTTTTTCATGCGCATTTCTCTGGGATACCCCTCCGCCGCGGAAGAGAGCGCACTACTCACCCGCTTCAAAGAGAACAGCCCCCTAGAAACGCTCCGAGCTGTGAGCAATGCCAAAGCGCTCTCCGCCATGCAAGAGCTGGTGACACAAATACATGTAGATCAACAGGTGAATGACTATATTGTAAGCATCGTACGCCAAACCAGAGAAGACCCGGACATCGCCTTAGGTGCCAGTCCCAGAGCAAGCCTCGCCCTCTTCCGAGCAACACAGGCTTGGGCGATGTATAACGACAGAAACTACGTCTTGCCCGACGATGTACACAAGATGGCAGAGCCAGTCATCGGACACAGGCTTGTCTTGACCAGTGAAGCAAAACGCAGAAACTGCACCACATCGGAAGTCCTCGCACGGATGATCGCGGACATCCCAGTCCCGCAATAACATATGTAGGGGCGGCATTCTGCCGCCCACAGGCAATAACACGTTGACCCTACATGATTTGCACTGTCTCGCAAAACCCAAGGAGGATGGCATGGCGAAAAACTGGCTGACTTACGGCGTAGTGGTTCTCACTTTGCTCTTATTCATATTGCTGCGCCCGCTCCCGATGACCTATTGGGCGCTGTATGCCGTCTTGCTTGCACCCATTCTCTCTTTCCTCTGTGCGCTGCTCAGCCAGCGGGGTTTCTCTGTTTCGGCAAAACTCGGATCAGCTTATGCACAAAAGAGCGAGAACGTCTCATACAGCCTTACCATTTCAAACGCGTCTTTCCTGCCTTGCGCTTGTGTATACATCCGCTTCCCGATCAGTGCAATCGCACCTATTTTTGACTGTGGGGAAGCGCATCTGTTTGTACCTGCCCGCAAAAATAGCAGTGTGACCGTTTCTGTCAGCGCAGACTTTAGAGGAAGCTATCTGATCAGCCCGGGCGAACTGTTCCTGTATGATTTCCTCGGACTGTTTCGATGGAAAAAGAAACTGCCCCAGGCTCTCTCCCTCACTGTTCTCCCCTGCGTACATCCGCTTCCTACACTCCCTCTCGATGTGGAAGTGCAGGATACAGCAATGGTAAAAAATCAAACGCCCAATGAAGACTACAGCGCCATATCTGATTTGAGAAAATATGAACCCTCTGATAGCTACAGGAAAATCCATTGGAAAGCAAGCGCGAAACGAAATGAACTCATCAGCAAGCACTTTCAAGAAACCGAAGCCCAGATTGTTTCCCTTAGCATAGACAATTCCACCATCCACGCCCCGCGCCGCGATGCCTTGACATTGGAAGATCAGATGACAGATGCCTTGGTTTCCGTCATGTCCCATTGCACGAAATTGGGCTTTTCCCTCATCTTCGACCACATGGAGGCAGATAAGCCGGAGCCTGTGGCAGATTTCAACCGCCTATTTCAAACCGCCGCTCATCTGACGTTTGACGCGAATGAAGACTCCGACTTATATTTGACCGGATTTTTAAACACCCACCGCAATCATGTAAACCTCATTTTGTTGTTACAAGATATCACAGCACACACTATCTCCATCTTACAAGCACACTGTACACCAAGGCAGAATGTGATTGTCTTTCACTTCTGTGAGATCGAAGCAGACCAAATGGACAAGCTGCAACAATTAGGCATCACTTGCATCGATTTTTGTAGTGTCCTGGCGAAAGAGATGCCCTATGAAGACAAGTAGAGAACCGGATCGCAAAAAAAGGCAATACACAGACCTGCTGTTTCTCCTAACCATCGGGGTCTTGCTGGGTTTCAGCGCATGTGCCGCCATTTTACATATCGGCGGATTTGAGCAGAGTCAGCTCTCAAGTCTTGTGCGCATGTTTGTGGTAATCGCCATACTGCGTGTTTTGCTTTCCAACAAATATTTGATCGGTCTAAGCACCGCTTTGTTTGTGCTTGGGCTTTTGAGTCTTGCCTTTGGCGCGCTCACCTCCCCGCCTGAACCAAGACTTGTAAACGAAGCCGCCGATTTTGTCGTCAGAGTGGTTCGCTATGTGGGCGGATATGGATATTACAACACCTTATATGAACAAACTTTCATCTGGTTCCTTTGCAGTCTGATTGGACTCCTTATCGTGTGGTTTGTCTATCTGCGTCCAAACTTTTTTGTGATCTTTGCTGTCTTCGCTCTGATCTTCGGCTTTTTGATCTCCTATTTCCCTTTCTCTGACTACTTTCTATTTTACATCTTCATCTTTTGCATTCTCACATTTTTGATCAAAGAATTAAGTCACTCATGCGCCAAACAAACAGGAAAAGGTGGTTTCTTTCTCCGTCTTGCATTGCCTTTGGCGCTTCTTTGTGCCGGACTTGCCGCATTCATCCCCATACCGCCGCAAGATACGGCTCAACCCATGCAGACAAATTTCATAGACTCCATACGCCGCATGGGTGATCGGCTTTCCTTAGACCCAAGTTCTCACTATTTCGGCATCCAGCAAGCAGGCTTCGGCGGCTCCGACAGCAGACAGCTCGGCGGAGATGTCGCCCTAAACGACGAACTCTTTATGCGCATCCGAACAAACGCGCTGCAACCCATCTATCTGACAGGCGTGATCATGGACACTTACACAGGCTCCGGATGGGAAAATCGCCTGACAGAGCACGTACCCTTGGATTTTGACGAACTGCTTCCAAACCTTGCTCTATATGAGTATTTCACCTTTCAAATTTATCATTCCTTTAATCGGGATGAATACATGACGGCGCCGGACTCCACGGTCACTGATCTTCGTGCGGTCATTTACATTGACGCTTCTTTTCCGGAACAAACCATCCTGATCGGCGGCATGGATCGGCGTCTCCATACGGTGTTTCACACAGGTCTTGTGCAGGACTTCGAATCCCACAACACAGCGCTTACTTTACTGCAAGAGCAAAGCGGACAACTTGTTTCAAGAGAACTGATTCCAAGAAATGTTTGGTACACACTCACTTATCTCACTCTGGGTGAGGCTCCGCAGAGTATGATGCGGAGCAGTTCCTATCGCGGTATATTGCAGGAGCTCAGCACACAGTTCGAGGAGGGTCGCTTGCTGGAGTATTCCCTCGCACAGGGCGAGCAGGAGATGGATTTTCAATTTATATTGCAAAACTACCTCATCCCCCGGGCAGATTGGATTCATGAAACCTATACTGCCTTGCCCGATGAGTTTCCAGCACGCATTGGAGAACACGCCCGCTCTATTACAGAGGGTGCCGAGAGCAATTATCACCGTGCTAGACTACTGGAAAACTATCTGCGCACAGAGTTTGTGTATAGCCTAACACCGGGGACACCACCTACTGACAGAGACTTTGTAGACTACTTCCTCTTTGACGCTCGGATCGGCTACTGCACCTATTTTGCAAGCGCCTTTGTCACCATGGCAAGAAGCCTTGACCTCCCCGCCCGCTATATAGAAGGCTTCCTTGCCAGCGGTGCGCCGGATGAAGATGGCTTTATCCACGTGTTAAACAGCATGGGTCACGCCTGGGCAGAGGTCTATCTGGAGGGCTACGGCTGGCTGCGCTTCGATCCCACCCCTCCGGATTCTACGCCCACCCTCCCAGCGGAAAATGACACAGACATCCACGAGGAACCGCCCATGGAGATCCCAGAGGACCAGCCGGCCTTGGAAGTCTCAAACCTACCCCCGGTCGGCGAATCCCAAACCCGACCGGATGTGGTGACAGAGGAAGCAGCTCAAATCCGGCTATGGATGGTCCCTATCTTTGTCATCGCCCTCCTCCTGCTTCTTCTCACATTTCGAGTAATATGGGTCCGCATCCGAGAAGCTAAAATTGCAAGATATGACGCGCGGGAGGCGGTGTACCATTATTTCTCAGTTTTGCTGCATGACCTCAAACTGCTCGGTCTTACAATGCAGCCAACAGAAACCGTATTCCAATTTTATGAGCGTGTGCAGAGAACCCTCGGTTCATCCAGCGAGGTCTTTTTCCCAAAAAGACTTGCCAAACTATACACAAAAGCCCGCTACGGAGGCGAACCCATCAGTCCGGACGACAGAGCGCACATGGAACTGGAAGTTTGTCAGATAGCGATAGCCATACAAAGCCACGTGGGCAAGTGGAGATATCTACTTTATAAGTACATATTACCTCGCTAAATAAAAACGGCTGGAAAGATGAAATGCTCATCTTTCCAGCCGTTTTTCATATATACAGATCATTCCTACGTAGGGCGTTTCTTCAAACCGCCGAAACGCCGCAAAAACGTCTATTTTTCCGTTCTGCTGCGTTCTTCCATTGAACATAAAAAGATGATGAAGGGCTACGGCCCCATTTCCTTGAAATGCGTCAGCATTCCTGTGGAAATGCGCCTTGCAAAACAAAAAACTATCCATTTTTGCGGCATTCCGCCGATTTGAAGAAACGCCCTAGGGGACAATACCTACAGCGCTTTCTGATCTGCTTTTAATATCCATCCCCTTGAACACCGCATAGAATCTTCACGGCAGAACTTGTACCCAATCTGTCGCAACCAAGTTCAATCAAGCGCACCATGTCTTCCTCTGTGCGAATCCCGCCGGAGGCTTTCATTTTTACACCCGACCCAATGTGTTCCCGAAACAGTATGATATCTTCCACCGTAGCGCCCCCTGTACCAAAACCGGTAGATGTTTTGATATAATCCGCACCCGCTTCCGTCACACAGCCACAAAGCTTGATTTTTTCTTCCTCAGTCAGATAACAAGTCTCCACGATTACTTTTAGAATTTGATCCCCCGCCGCTTGTTTGAGTGCGCGAATCTCTTCTGTGATCTTCTCAAAGTCCCCATGTTTCACATCACCCAGATTGATGACCATATCCACCTCTCGCGCACCGGCGCGGATGGCTTCTTTTGTTTCAAATACCTTGACCGCCGTCTCTGCATAGCCAAGGGGAAAGCCAATCACTGTGCAAACCACCAGATCATCTCCGTATTTCTCCGCCACACGCGCAACATAGCTGGGCGGAATACAGACAGATGCCACCTGATGTGTCATCGCTTCCTCACATAGGGCGCAAATCTCTTCCCAGGTGGCGGTGGGACTCAGCAATGTGTGATCTACATGTGAAAAAATCTTTGTGTGTTCCATACTAAAGTTCTCCTTGTTGATCCATTTCTCATGCTCTCCTTTGCATTCATCAAGCACGACCGCCTTATTTACTCTATTTTTGCTTGTCTGCCGCAATCAAAGTCCGCACAGCCTCCACCGCTGCTTGGATTGCGCGGCTTGTGTCATGGCACTCTGGGTTACTAAGCCCTTTCGCGGCGCGCTCTTGATTCCAGACTGTGCTTAAAACACACCCAGCCCGCGCCCGCAGATAAGAGGCAACGATGTAAAGAGTCGCACTCTCCATCTCAGATGCCAAACAGCCCGCACGAATCCATGCCTGCCACTTCTCCTGAAGCTCATAGCCAATGGGCATCCGATCCGGCGAATGCTGCCCATAAAAGGAGTCTTTACACTGGACAATACCAGTATGATAGCTGTGTCCCAAATTTTTCGCCGCTTGTACCAAGGCATTGGTCACCTCTAAATCCGCCACCGCCGGAAACTCAATGGGGACGTATTCTTTCGATGTCCCATCCTGACGAATGGCAGCCGTGGCAATCACCAAGTCTCCGCCCATCACCTCTTCCGCCATGCCGCCGCAGGTACCCACACGCAGAAAGGTACGCACACCGGTCTGATACAGCTCTTCCACCGCAATCGCCGTAGAAGCGCCGCCGATGCCATGGGATGTGACCAAGACTTTCTCGCCGGAAAGCTTCCCAATCCAAGTGGTATATTCCCTGTTTTGATGATGGAATGTCGGTTCGTCTAAAAATGACGCAATCTTCTCCACACGCCCCGGGTCTCCCGGAAGTATGGCGTATGTTGCGCCGTGACTGTTGTCAAATCCAATGTGATATAAAGGTTCCATTCGGTCGTACCTCCTATTTCTTTAGCGCAAAGGCAGGTGCCAACATGTCGCGGAGACGATAGGTGGCATAGTTTCCATCTTTGTCCGCGCAAAGCACTTCCATATCCGGTGAAAATTCAATCAACATCTGCCGACACGCACCGCAAGGCACGGCAGGTTCCGCCGTATCTGTGGAGATCGCAATCTTTTGAAATTGCAATCGTCCCTCACTCACCGCTTTCACAAGAGCTGTCCGCTCGGCGCAGATGCACATGCTATAGGCGCCGTTTTCCACATTACAGCCGGTAAACACTGTTCCATCGGCGCAAAGAAGCGCCGCCCCAACCGGAAAGTTGGAATATGGGATATAAGCACGCGCTTTCATCTCTTCCGCGCGGCGGATTAATTCTTCATTTGTCATGGTATACACCCCTCTCTATCATCTTAACACAGATTGACTGCACAATCCATATACTTTGCACTATAGATTATGTCCTAAAACGCATTTCTCCCGCCGCAGGCGGGGGAAACATGTTTTAGAACACGACCTGCACCATAAACACCTGTCATATCGTCCGCTTGTTCTTTGTCGCGCACATATCACCTATAAGCTCGTAGGGGCAGACCTTGTGTCTGCCCTCTATACACACCCTAAGCAAAATGGGGCAGACACAAAGTCTGCCCCATACAACATTATCCCATCCGCTCGCTCAAATAGGTCTGCAAGCGATTTTGCAAAATTCGTGCCGTGTCCGCAGCAGAGCGATCTCCGGCGAAGAATGGCAGGAGCTCTTGCTGCACCATCTCTTCTACCATTTCGTCATTGCGCCCAAGCAAGCTGGCAGACCCTACAATCTCTCTAAGCAGATGCGCTTCCTCTTCTGTTACTGCAAAGAGTTCAATCATAAATCCACCGCCGAAGCCAATGCCGCCCTGTGACATCTCATGCTCCACGCCGTCTTCATCTGTCCAGAATTCCGGAATCATGGCCTCTTCCAGTTCTGCCTCAAACTCAGAGATGCGAAGCGGGAAACTCCAATCTGTATGCGCACCCGGCAAGAGGTTTTGGCGGATAAAGCTCCAAGCCATATCTTGATGCGGGCTGGACTCGTTAATTCCAAGCACACTGTTTGGCATGAGCAAATGCGCGCCGCCGTCGGCAGTCGGCACACCCAGTGCCCGCACATCATCCAGCACTGCCGCGTATATTTGGAGAGAGTTAGGTCGTGAAAGCCACGCCATAGAGAGTAGTTGCTCCCCACGCTGCATCAGCTCATGCTCACTCACATAGTTCTCCCAATCCACATCGCTCTCATCCCACTCACGGGGCAACTGCGCTGCAATCTCAAGCAACTGGATAAAGTCTTCATTATCCAAGTTCACGCGCCCCTCTGCCCAGTCAATGAAGTCCCGACCGGAGAACATCAGCGCCATAGACAGGAAGCGATCTCCTGTCATCCACCGTCCAAGTAATTGGGTTGCGTCTGTCATATTTTGCTGCTCCATCAGTGCCAGCATATCTGCAAAGGTCCATGATGTGATCCCTTGTAAAGACTCTGTATTCCCAACCATGGTCTGAATGGAAAAGTTGTTCCCGATCAGCGGGAGTGTACCACTCGGGGTTTCCATGGCAGTCAGAATATTCTGGAAGAAATCTGCACGGTTGATCTCAGCATCTGCATCCAAGTGTGGATTTAAGTCTGCCAAGAGGTTTCGGTCTACAAGTGTAGACAGCATCATGTAGTTGCCCCATACCATATCTGTCCCCTGTCCTGTGGCAAAGTCTGCCAAGAAGCGGGTCATGCCTGCCATCCAGTTGTCTGGAGTGGAGTACATGGAATAGTCAACCACCCGAATCTGATGGGTTTGGCTCTCACGGTTAAAGGCTACTACCTGCTGGCGGATCTCACCCCAGAAGCCCATGCCGCCCAAGGTAATAATCTCTCGCTCCGGCACTTCACTGCGGGACATGCGCTGGAGTACCGCAAGTTCTGTAATCCAAGACCCATCATCACTGTGGCGGTCCCAGTCACTGGACAGCACTGAAATCCGTCCATCCGGCAAAAATCCGATGTGATTGCCGTGGTCATTGGCAAAGCCTGCCTCAATCCAGTTAAAGAGCGGCGTTCTCTCCCCTGTTTGGAGGTTATAGCCATGCAAGAAGCTTCCATCATCAATGATCAGATCAAAGGGGTCTCCGTCCCGCGCCGGATGTACACTGCGCGCATTTGCAATCGAAACTGGGAAACTACGTCCCCAATCGCCTCTTTCAAAGTCCAGCTCACGGAGTACATTAACCCCGCGGTCTCCGTCTATTTCCATGTCAAACACCAGCACACGTCCGTCCGCCGTCTCCGTAGCGCCTCTGGTATACTCCATGGTGAGTTCCCCTACAATAGAGCGGTTTTCGTCCAGCAGATAAACCACAGTCCCACGGTCTGCCCACGCGATGATTACCATGCGTCCGTCTGCCAAAAACAGCGCTTGCTCTATCTGGAACCACTGTCCGCCCGAAGCAAAAGTCATCTCTTCACGCACAAGCTCTGTACCGTCTTGAGAAAATTCCATGTAATACACGGTGGTGTCTGCACTCATTTCGCCCCAAGTACGCTCAGTTAGAATGAGAGCGATATTACCCGCCTCTGTCACGGAAAGGGCTGATACATCCGCAGAATCGCCCTCAATCGGAAGCGCAAATTGCTGCTGAGCTGTCCCATCGGAAAGCACGCTGGCAATAACAACACTGGGCGGCTCCGGTTCCCAAGTTGCCCAGTCCACGTCTTCCGGTGGTCTGTCATGGACGGTGTAGAAGTAGAAAATCCGATCTCCATGTACCACCGCTCCGTTCACAGAGTCCTGAATCGTCGGCAAGTCAACGATGTTTGGTACATATACATAGTTTGCAAATACTGCGTCGTCAATCCTAGTCTCTGCACTAGTGCCACCGGAGCCTCCGCCGCCGCAGGCGGCAACTGCACCGACGAGCAACAATAGAGCACAAAGCAGCGCACCGGTTTTAATCAGTCTGTTTTTCATAGAATGTATTTCTCCTTTTATCTATAAATTTCCATTGTTTCTCTTATTCTCAGACGCAGAATATTCAAAAAAGTTCCCTCATAGCAAGCAACATTTTCTCAAACTGTGTCTATCGAGCTAATACAGTTGTATCACAAGCGCACAAATCTGTCAAGCACTTTGAAACATTCTTAGAAAAATTTTAGAAAAGCAAAATCGCCATCTGGCGATTCCTGTGTTTGCAGAGCAGGGCTGACGCACTTCTGTAGGGGACGCTGTCCTCAGCGTCCCGCTCCCTGCATCAAATGCCCTGATTTTGTGCAAGTTGGAACGTTTGCGGGACGCACGGTGTGCGTCCCCTACAGGATGTTGTGCATCTTGTTCGTTCATGCCGGCAGCCGTGGTTTGCAGAAGCCTCTGTAGGAATGTCAAACATATTGGACATTGATGAGCTCTATAGGAGCTTTCCAGTTGAGCGGACGCATCGGATAATTATTGGAACGGCGGAGGTGTTTGCGAA
>Ga0123355_10010386_pt1 | contig 14268 bp, 14 predicted proteins | sample TergutEmb28metaG_3_FD_89872 | JGI IMG/M metagenome (GOLD analysis project Ga0123355, IMG submission 89872) | Embiratermes neotenicus P1 segment gut microbial communities from Petit-Saut dam, French Guiana - Emb289 P1 | ecosystem: Host-associated > Arthropoda: Insects > Digestive system > Gut ...
ATCAAAAACGCGTAAAACCCAACACCGCTCAATAAATCGCGGATACGCGCCGCACGCTGCTGCTTCATCCGCCTATTTTGTATCCGCAGAAACGGTTTGCTCCAGTGGGCTACGACTTCATCTGTGTTTTCATAAATGCGCGTTTCTTTCGCCATGCCGAAGTTTTCGGTAAGTTTTTCGTAGTATTCGACAAGACGCTCATCTTGAAAATTCTCTGTAATCTGCCGCCGTGTTTTCCCCTCAAACGCAAATCCGATGACAAATATGATGACGACATACGCCGCAGAAAACGCGAACACAAGCCGGGACATTGTAAACGCAATCACCATCAGTGCTATGATTCCAACGAGTTTTGATACGATGCCGCAAGCACCGACGACGAATTCTCTCAGCGAATGCCCTTGCAGATAGACGCCCGTCCATAAATCGTTTACTTCTTTTTTCAGTAAATCAGTCATCTCTATATTTTGTATGTTAGCGGCGATATATCTGCCCATTCCGGCGAAGAATGAGTCGTACATCATCATATTTAGTAGCTGTGTGTTGATGCGCGCCGAGAGCCCGATTGTAATCATCAGTACGCCGAGCGAAACAATCGGCCGAATTGCGTCCTGATACGTGTACGCCCCACCGGATAGAAACCCGCTGATTACCGACAGCGACTGCTGATTGAAATGCAACGCGATTGCCGGTAATACTGCAATCGCCGCGCTGAGTATGTACCACAATAGCATTGTGCGCTTGTCCATACTCCATGCGAGCTTAAATCCCCATGCAATGATGCGGAATTTATTCGTTTTTTCTTTAGCGTGCATATCTGACTTCCTTTCTGCATCAAGTGAAATATAGCGACCCAATTTAGGGATTATTATACCATGCACGCAGTTGTTTGAATAGTAATTTGTTGAAAATAACTACAATTTATCAAATTTTGATGAAACTTTTTCCACACGTTACTTGTTCGATTCCCGCCGTGCCGCTATTTGTTGATGCAACCAGGCTAAAGCGTCAGCCAGGCCGCCAGTTTGATCTATCAGGCCGCTGGATACAGCTTCTTCACCGCTTATGACAGTACCCACATCGGCGGCGAGTTCGCCTGTTTTCAGCATCAGATCCAGGAATGTCTCCCGGGTTATGTTTGAATTCTTTGTGACGAAACGCACGATCCGCTCTTGTATTTTGCTAAAGTAGTTGTATGTTTGCGGGACGCCGATGACAACGCCGGAGAGTCTGACCGGGTGAATCGTCATTGCGGCTGACGGGGCGATGATAGACCGCTTCGCCGCCACGGCCAGCGGCACGCCGATTGAATGCCCGCCGCCTAAGACAAGAGAGGCGGTGGGTTTTTTCATGCTTGAAATAAGCTCCGCAATGCCGAGACCAGCTTCAATATCGCCGCCGACGGTGTTCAGCAGCACCAACAGACCTTCAAATTCGTCAGATTCCTCAATGGCTGCAAGCTGCGGCATGACATGTTCATACTTCGTTGTCTTCGTTTCAGGCGACAGAACTTGATGCCCCTCAATTTGACCGACAATCGTCAAACAATGAATAATACCGCCTGTAGATTTCGTTGTCACAGACCCCATGTCGGTGATTTGATCCTTTTGATAAGCACCGATATCTTCCGATTCATGCGCGTCAACGCTGTTTGTTTTCTTAAAGCTCATAATAAAACACCCTCCTGACTACTATCATTGTTCGCAGGCAGGAGGGTGTTCATTCATGTTCTTGTAAATATCATATTTTATTATGCGAGTCGGCGAGAGAAACCGACAATTTATGCGCAACTCATTCGGAAGCAAGTGCGTCCAGCTCTGCAGTCGTCTGTGGACCCACGCCTTCCCAATCGACGAGATCGACGTGCCAGTCGTGGAACGCATAAATGTATTTAATCAGCCCACTTTCGATTTTGAAAATATCAGTGACGTAGCCGGTGGGGTCGCCCATCATATGCACCATGGATATGACAATGCCCGTGTTCACGTCGACAACAGGGTACCGGCGCTTGATGACGTCCCATTGAAGCTCCGGAATATCATTCTGTGTCCGCACGCTATACGGCATGTCATAACTGTCAGAGAATCGGACGCCGATCTCCACCCGGAATGCGTCAGGATGGAACGGCACAAGAGTCGGATCCACCAGCTTTTGCGCCCCGTCCCAGTAAAGGGATGCGATCCGGATCATCTCCTCACGGGTGCTTTTATCTTCCTCCGCGATAGGGCATTCCAGTATTCTGGGCGGTTCCATCTGTGCCGGCGTCACGGTCATGGCGGCGGCTGTTTCGGGTCGCGCGATCTCCTCAATCTCACAAATCTTGCCGGTGTCGTCAGCCTTCAGGCGGACAAAATACATCCACCACTTTTGCGGCGAGAATACCAGCGGCCTGATCTCAGCAGGAACAGCGCGTGAACTGATATTATTTGTCACAACGCCGCTGAAACAGGCGGTTTTTGTCACAGGATCCACAAAAGTCTGGCGGTATGGAATCCGGCGCGGTACGCCCCATATCTCGCCGGAACCGAGCGGAGCCAGAATGCCCTCGTATGTCGTTCTGCAATTCGCGCTCACCGGAACATCTTCCGGCTTGTTGTGTGCCAGTGCTTCTGTGTACTGGATGACAAGGTTCAGTAAATCTTTCTTGGTCATAATAACCATCCTTTCGTTAAGACTTTAATTGTTGCGCAAAACTATATCACAGCTTTTCGGACAAATCAATCTCGGCGCACAAGACGATCGGGAACGAAAACGGCGAAATTTTTTATTGATTTTGCTTAGGATAAAGAGTATAATGGATACTGTTGTGCAAAAATGTACACTGAGGCAATAAAAGCGAAAAGGAGAAATAGGTATGAAAAAAATTGCAATTATTTGTTTGTTTGTTTTGCTGTTCGCCGCGTTGATTGCATGTGGGGGCAGTGGTGATATAGACGAAGCCTTGGTTGGAGAATGGCTCTTTGAAGGCACAGCCGATTGGACTTACATATTTAACGCAGACGGTTCTGGCGAAAGAGGTGCTGTAGAAATCCAGACATTTACATGGTCTGTCAGAAACAATGATCGTATTGAGTTCAACTTCGGTGCGGGCTTTCAAAACCAGACTTGGGATTACACCATCACAGGCGACACATTGCATATGGCGAACAGAGGCGGGGAACGCGAAAGTTTCAATTATTTCCGCATTGGCAACAGTACCGACCTGCCGGGCACATGGGCATGGACAGATAGTGAGGAACTTCAGTTCATATTTAACGCAGACGGCACAGGAAGTCATAACTTTTTGGGGTTTGATTCTGCCTTCGAGTGGTTTACAGCGCGGGAGAATCTGATTATCGACAACGGCCCGCATGAGCCGAATGAGCATTGGCATTTTGACATTTTGGTTAACACCCTGACCATAGAAAGCAGACAAGTTGCCGGCCTGACCTTGAGCTATATGCGTGTAAATTAGGGGAAACAGGGAATCACCCATATACGGTTATTAAAATACAAAAAGAAATAAGCCGGGACACGGAATTTGTCCCGGCTTATTTCTTTTATATTCATACATTGCCGGTGTTACATCCATCGGCTTAACGTCATATTGACACGTCCATCCGGCAAGAACGCAACGCCTTCGGATTGCAGCTTTTCACGGCGGGCATCGGCAAAATCCCCGCCGGTGATGGCACCGTCCGCCATGACGACGCGCTGCCACGGCAAAGCTTCCGGGCAATTCCGCATGGCCCACCCGACCATGCGCGCACCGCGCGGATTGCCCAAAAGCTTCGCAATTTGTCCATAGGAGATCACTTTTCCGCAAGGTATTTGCGCGACGATGCCGTATACCTGTTCAAAGAACGGATTCATTTACGGTTATCCAGCCATTTTGCGGCGGCATCAGCGGTTTCGCGCAACGCCTCTGGATCAAAGGGGTCGGGAAGGTCGCACGCTGCGATGGCGCTTGTGAACGTCTCTGTTCCGGTGAGGTTCATGAATTTCAAATACTTCTCCCACGCAGAGGTGCTGTCCGCTTGTGTCTGCGCCCAGAATGACAGCGCGATTGCCTGTGCTAAGCAATAGTCAATATAGTAAAATGGCCGCTCATATATATGCGCTTGGGACTGCCATCTGCGGCCTTCATCAAAGAACGGGGTATCGCTTAAATCCAGCCATGGGCGGTATATGCTCTCCAGCGTTTTCCAAATTTCGTTGCGTTCTTTTGGAGAGAGTTCCGGATTTTCATAAACTTTGTGCTGAAACTCGTCAACCATCACGCCGTATGGGATAAACGTCAGTGCGCCGGTCAGATGGACGTAACGGTATTTATCGGCGTTTTTAAAAAATCTATCCATCCACGGCCAGGTGAAGAACTCCATGCTCATAGAATGGACTTCCGCTGTTTCGTATGTGCATTCGCGCAGTGCGGATGGTTCTGTGTCGCGGCACAGATAAGCGTTCAAAGCATGTCCGGCCTCGTGCGTCAGGACGTCAATGTCCCCCGATGTGCCGTTAAAATTGGCGAAAATGAACGGGGACTTGAAACCTGAGAGATACGCACAATATCCGCCGCCGGCTTTGCCCGTGCGGCTGAGCACGTCAAAAAGTTCGTTCTCCAGCATGAAGTCGATGAACTCGCCGGTTTCGGGTGAAAGTTCGTGATACATGCGGCGGCCTTGTTCCATGATTTCTTCCGGCGTGCCGAATGGATTTTCATTACCGTCGGGAAACAGCAGGGCGTCATCATACATTTTCAATCCGGATAACCCAAGTCTGGCGGCTTGCTCTTTTTTCAGCCGCGCTGCGATTGGCACAATATATTTGCGCACACCTTCCCGGAATTTGGCGACCATGTCTTTGTCATAGCAGTTGCGCGTCATGCGATAATACCCAAGCTCGGTAAAACTGCTGTAGCCTAGCTTTTTCGCGATCTCGGTACGCAGTTTCACCAGCTCGTCAAACAACGCGTCCAGCTTGTCTGTGTATGTTAAGAACCACGCGCTTCTGGCATTTAAGGCGGCGATCCGCACGTTTCTGTCTTTGCTTTCCAAGTACGGCGTCATCTGCGACAGCGTCAGTGTCTTTCCGTCGAACGCAATCTGCGCAGAGGCCAGCAACTTTTCATATTCGGTGCATAGCTTATTTTCCTGCTGCAGATCCGCGACAATGTCCGGGGAGAATGTTTTTAGGCTGATTTCAATGTTTCGGAACATCACGTCGCCGAACTTCCGCTCTAGCTCCGCACGGTGCGGAGACTCGACGAGTGCGAGTTCAAGGCGTTTCACGGTTTCTTGCAGCAATGGTTCAACCTCGTCAAAATATGCTTGTTCAGCTTCGTAGAGCGCATCTTTTGTATCAATAGAGTGGCGGATATAAGCCAAAGCACCCATAGTACCGACCTGACAAAGGAATTGATCGGCGGCTAAATATGCCTCGGCAGCTATATCAGCGGAATTAGCTTGTTCAAAAGTCTCAGTCAGCTTTATCAACGCAGCTTTTGTCGCCTCAAGTTCCGGGCGTGTGTATGGCATTTGTGAAAATTTCATTATTTGCAAAACCCTCCTGTAAACGGTGACTTATTTGGCAGAATTATACACCGTCACTGCCGGCAAGTCAATTTTTTGCATTGCGCCTTACGGTTTTTAATGGTAAAATTGTGGAAAATGAAAATCGGAGGTTGATGTATTGGAAAAAGAAACGATATGGAATAAAGATTTCATATGCGTTATGCTGGCGAACTTCATGCTGTGCCTGGCGCATTTCTCTATCAACCCGCTTGTGGCGACGTATACTACAGGGTATTTAGGCGCAAGCCAGCAGCTTGCAGGGCTGTTGGCAGGCATGTTTTTTGGCGTAGCGTTGTTGATGCGCCCGTTTGCGGGGCCTGTTACGACGAAGATTGATAAGCGGAAACTGTTGATTTTTGTTTTCATCCTGGGTGCGGTGGCGAATGTTGGATACGCGCTGTTTCGCAATATTCCGGCATTTGTTGTATTCAGGGTGATCAACGGCATTCAATTCAGCCTTGTGGGACTTGTGCTTATGACATTGGCAGGGGATCATTTGCCGCAATCTAGGTTGGCGTCCGGATTGGGGATATACGGTATTGGCGGTGCTGTAGCGAGTGCCGTCGCGCCGTCAATCGGAGACGCGATGACCCGTCTCGGCACAAACATGCGCGGAGAGGGGTTCGGGTTTACGCTGATGTTTCTTTTTGCGGCTGTGATTTTTGTAGTCGCACTGGTACCGGCAATAATTTTGAGTCCGGACAAAAAGACAAAAGAGGACATTTTAAACACTGGGGCATGGTATAAAAATATATTCACAATCTACGCATTGCCGCCGACAATCGTTATGTTTTTAATCATGATCTCCCATGCAATGATCCACACCTATATGTTCGATTTTGGCAGAGAGCTGGGCATTGCCGGCATCAGCGTGTTTTATCTTGTGCTTGCAATAACGCTTGCGGTCTCACGGCCTATGTGCGGTGTTCTGACTGACAAATTCGGGATTTCGCGGATCATGTTCCCCGGACTTGCGTTATTCGCCGTCGCGCTTTTTATTATCGGCAGCAGCACCGCTTTATGGATGGCATTGATCGGTGCGGTGATAGCGGCCATCGGGTTCGGCGGGTCACAGCCTTCGCTTCAGGCGATGTGTATGCAGACTGAAACGCCGCTGCGCCGTGGGGTCGCGGGTAACACGATATACATAGGCCTGGATCTGGGATTGTTCTTGGGACCCGTGCTTGGGGGCGTTGTGCGAACCCAGACGAGTTTTTCATTTATGTTCAGAAGTGCCGCCATTCCGGTTGTTCTCGCCATCATCGCATTTGCAATCATTTTGCCGATCCACAATCGAAGGCTGGCATTCCTGGCGGCGCAGAGATAATAGAAGGGGTGCAGAGTCATGCAGGAGTATTCCATACCCCGTCAAATTTGGAGAGCAATTTACCCGCTGTTGATTTTCTTCGGAGTGTCTCTAATTGTTGATTTGGGCTATGCGATAATGATGTTTGAGTCCGTTCCTGTCTTTTCGCTGCGGAATTTGTTTGCCATAAGTGCGATTTGCACATTGATCTTTGGCCTTATGTGGCGCAGTGCGAGGACACGGCTTCCTATATACAGCGGCACGAAGTTGAAAATCATGCCTGCTATTTTGACAGTACTATTGTTTGTTGGACTGAACTTTATTTTCGTGGCTATTATCGGTATTACAGACCTTATGCGGCATTTTCCGCCTCACAATCTGGTGAAGCAATTCATTACCAGCGGCAGCCTTACGATGCGAATTTTGGCGGTAGGATTGTTCGCGCCTGTGGTGGAAGAGTTGATGTGCAGGGGTATTTTACTGACGCGGCTTAGTACATGGATGCCGACATGGGCAGCTGTGTTGGTGAGCAGCGCGCTATTTGGTTTTATCCACCTTAATTTATTACAGGGAATGTACGCTTTTGTTGCCGGTATTTTCTTTGCCTTGTTATATATCCGCTATCGCAATCTGTGGCTGCCGATAATCGCACATGTTGCGTTTAACCTTGCCAGCATCATTTTGCATGAGCGCCTTGAAGCGATGGGTGCGGAAGCATTTAGTCTGCTGCTTCTGCTTATCTCAAGTTTATTGGTTGCGGTTGTGTGTGCGCTGCTGCTAAAAAAATGCACAAAAGCCGCTGTTTTGATTCAAGAACCCGGGGATGGGGCGGAAGCGTCTTCGGTTATTTATCCGTAGCGAGAGTTCCTCTGCGTTTAAAATTGCAATGCCCGGCGGGGGTTTTTCCGTCGGGCATTGCGGTTAGGCATGTTATGCCTTTTCGACGACGTTTTCGTCGCGTTCCCTGAAGAGAAGGGAAATACACCAGATTGCGCTGAGGCCGATAAGCGTGTATATTACCCTGCTTACCGTTGCTGTCTGTCCACCGAACATATATGCTATGAAATCAAATCTGAAAATGCCCATAGAACCTAAGTTAAGTCCGCCTAAAATCGCAAGGACAAGGCATATCCTGTCCAGAACCATAATCAAAATTCCTCCTCTCGGATACACTATTATAGTTTCCCTGAAGAAAAATATTATGCAGAGTTGGCGCTGGTGTAAAAATGCAAAGAAAAAATAAAAAGTCTCAAACTAAAAAAATGTATTTACTTTGATGCAGTATTTGAATTATAATATTTAGATATTTTGATGCATCCTTGGTAAGGAGAGGTATTTATGGACGAGATATTAAAGCTGCTTGAAAAAGACGGCCGGATGACGCCAACGCAGATTGCGCAGGCGACCGGGCAAGATGAGACAGAAGTTCAGGAGACCATCAGAAAATATGAGGCTGACGGTACGATTTTAAAATACACCGCGTTGATCAATGAAGATCAAGTGCCGGCGCAGCACGTCACGGCAATGATCGAGTTGAAAATATCACCGCAGCAAGGACAAGGATATGACCGCATCGCCCAGCGGATATACCAGTATAACGAGGTGGAGAGCCTGTACCTTATGACAGGTTCGTACGATCTGCTTGTGACAATGACCGCGAAAACGATGAAAGACGCGGCCCAGTTTGTGTATGAGCATCTTGCGGCGATAGACGGCGTGACGGCAACGGCGACGCATTTTGTTATGAAGAAATATAAAGAAAAAAATTGCGTACTCGCCAAAGCACCTGAACAGGAAGAGAGGTTGTATTTCGTATGATTGACTACGGAACCGTTTTGTCCGACAGTGTAAAGGCACTTGAGCCGTCAGCGATAAGAAAGTTTTTCGATATTCTGGAGGACATGGAAGACGCAATCTCCCTTGGCATCGGAGAGCCGGATTTTGTAACGCCGTGGCATATAAGAGACGCGGGCATACACTCGTTAGAAAAAGGTTTTACCAGATATACGGGCAACGCCGGACTGAGCAGACTACGTGTGGAGATTTCAAAATACTTAAATCGCAAATTTGGTATTGAGTATAAGTATAGTGACCAGATCATTGTCACCGTTGGCGGCAGTGAGGGCATTGACCTGGCTATCCGTGCGCTTGTCAACCATGGGGATGAGGTGATTATCCCAGTGCCATCGTTTGTTTGCTATGGTCCGATTACGCGCCTTGCTGGCGGCGTGCCGGTATTTGTTGAAACAAAAGTGGAAAATGAATTCCGCCTGACGGCGCAAGAGCTGCGGGATGCGATCACACCGAAGACAAAAGCACTCGTGCTGCCATTTCCAAGCAACCCAACCGGCGCGATTATGGAACGCGCCGACCTTGAAGCGATTGCAGAGGTTTTGCGCGATACGAATATAATGATTATTTCCGACGAAATTTATGCAGAGCTCACTTATGGGGATCGCCATGTATCGATCGCGAATATACCGGATATGTATGCGCGCACGGTATATATCGGCGGGTTTTCAAAAAGCTATGCCATGACAGGCTGGCGAATGGGGTATGCCTGCGGGCCGGCGGATGTGATCAGAGAGATGTTGAAAATTCACCAGTATGCCGTGATGTCGGCACCCACGACAAGCCAATATTCCGCCATAGAGGCGATGAGTAACGGAGATGCCGACATAGAAAACATGCGACTGGAATATGACCAAAGGCGGCGGCTTCTGTTGAGCGGATTGCGAGAAATTGGCCTTGAGTGCTTTGAGCCAAGAGGCGCATTCTATGTGTTTCCGAGTATCAAAAGTACGGGGCTGTCTTCGGTCGAGTTTTGTGAAAAATTCTTGCTGCAAGAAAAGATCGCCGTGATACCGGGCAGCGCGTTCGGTGAAGGCGGAGAAGGATTTGTGCGTATATGCTACGCTTCGTCGCTTGAAAATATTAAAATAGCTTTAGAGAGAATGCAGCGATTTGTGGATTCTCTGTAGCGGCGGCCTCTGGCTGTCCGCATAATGCTAAATTCATGCAAATTTATTTGGGACGCACAAATCGGATACGCACAGCGCGCGCGTCAATGGGTGCGCGGATTCTAATCATAGGAGTGAGACTAACTTGAAATACTTACTGGTCATCGGCGACGGCATGGCAGATAATCCCGTGCCGCAGCTTGGGGATAAAACACCGTTGCAATATGCCGTGACACCGACGATGGACAAGCTGGCCTCTGCAGGAGAGTTGGGCAGTGTCCTGACCGTGCCGGAAGGGATGCCAGCCGGCACAGACACCGCCGTTTTGTCGATATTTGGCTGTGACCCCAGAACCTATTACACTGGCAGAGCCCCGCTGGAGGCGGCGGCCAGCGGCATATCACTCTCCCCGGGGGATGTGGCGTATCGCTGCAATATGGTCACGTTTGAAGGCGAAAACGGCACCGCATTTGAAGGGAAAAGAATCATCTCACACTCAGCCGGATCTATTGAAGGCGAGGAGTCTGACGCGTTGATTCGTGAGCTTTTTGAGACGCCTGTTTTTAAAGCGGCGGCTGAAAAGGCTGGTATGATCGTGCATCCCGCGTCGTCTTTCAGGCATATTGCGGTGCAAAAGTTGGCAGATATCAACGGCATCGTGACGGCAGCGCCGCACGACAATCTTGGTGAGGTGATAGGACCCATTCTGCCGAGCGGATGTGATAACGCCGCGGCGTTGAAGGCATTGATGCAAACAGCGCATGAGATTTTGGACGATCACCCGATCAATATAAAACGGCGCGCGGAGGGAAAGTTGCCGGCAAACGGCGTATGGTTCTGGGCGGAGGGGACTGCGGTAGAATTACCGAATTTTGCCGAAAAATACGGCAAGACCGGCGGCGTGATCACCGCCGTGCCGATATGCCACGGCATCGCGGCACTGGTCGGCTTGGAGAAAATCTATGTCGAAGGCGCGACAGGGGAACTGCATACGAATTATGAGGGAAAAGTCGCCGCCGCGCTGGAGGTTTTGCGCAACCACGATTTTGCCGCGGTGCATGTTGAAGCACCGGACGAATGTACACACAATGGTGAATTGGACGGCAAGCTTCAGGCCATTGAATGGATCGACAGCCGTGTTCTGCAACCGATTATCGAAGGGTTGGCGGGGATAGATTTCAGAATGCTGTTTCTGTCCGACCATAAGACATTGATATCCACCCGCGGGCATGATGGGGATCCTGTGCCGTATATCATCTACGACAGCCGTTTCGATCAAAACACAGGCTTGACCTATTATGAATCAGATGCCGCGCGCGGAGCATATATCTCCGACGGAACGGAACTGATGAGCAGACTATTTGAACAAGAGGTAAATGCATGACAATTACCGCACCAGCGTATGCAAAGATCAATTTATCACTCGATATCGTCTCAAAGATGGACGATGGATATCACAACATGCGCATGGTAATGCAGAGCATCAGCTTGTGCGATGAGGTGACGGTTCAATGTGAGCCGGGCAGCGGCATAAGCGTACAAACCGATCTGTCGTATCTGCCGGGGGACGAACGGAATATAGCGGCCAAAGCGGCCAAGACTTTCTTTGCACATACGGGAATAGACGGATATCAAACGCGCATACGGATAAAGAAAAATATCCCCGTTTGCGCAGGATTGGGCGGCGGCAGCACGGATGGTGCTTGCGTATTGCGCGTGTTAGATGAAATGTTTGAAACAAAGCTCGGCCACAACGCGCTGAAAGAACTTGGCGGCAGTATAGGTTCCGATGTACCGTTCTGCATCGCGGGCGGCACGGTGCTTGCTGAAGGCAGGGGCGATGTGCTAACGGAGCTAACGCCCGTTCCGCATTGTCACATGGTCATCTGTAAACCGCCATTTGCATTTTCAACGCCGGAACTTTTCAGAAGGGTGAAAATCGATAAAATACGTGCGCGGCCGGATACGGACGGGATCATAGAATCTCTCAAAAAAGGCGATTTGAACGATCTCTCCAGAAGAATGTACAATGTGTTTGAAGACATTTTGCCGAAAGGCGAGCGCGAGATAGCCAACGCCAAATACGCACTTTTGGAGTTAAATGCCCTCGGCGCGGTGATGACCGGCACCGGCTCCGCAGTGTTTGGAATCTTTGAAGATGAAGCGTCCGCAGTCCATGCGTATGAGCATTTGAAGCTGAATTATAAAGAATGCTTCCTGACCGAAACTGTTGGGAAAATTGAAATCCCGAGTGAGTGAATACGGTATAAAAAACAAACCCTCTGGCGATAATTTGCGCAGAAGCAAAATATTGCCGGAGGGTTTTTACTGATGAAACTGAAAAAATGGGAACTGGCACTGATCATGGCGCTGTGCGTTACCGCACTGCTCGGCATCGGTGCGTTGCGCGAACAGCGGCAACTGGCCGACCGGCTGATCAGGCTGCATGTGGTGGCGAATTCAGATTCACAGGAAGATCAAGAAATAAAACTTGCAGTTCGCGACAGGGTTCAGCAAGCGATTGAGCCATGGCTTCACGGTGTGGCAAACCGAGAGGAAGCGGTCGCAATCATCGGGCAGAACATCAATAAAATCACCAGCACCGTTGAAGACACGCTTCTTGCATTGGGGAAAGATCACAGTATACGTGTAATTGTCGGTGAGGAACATTTTCCTGCACGGATGTACGATACATTCACGCTGCCGGCAGGCAGATATCAGGCGTTGCGCGTGGAGATCGGCGAGAGTGCGGGAGGAAATTGGTGGTGCGTAGTATTTCCGCCGCTGTGCACAGATTCTGCCGTCCACGCTGCCGATGCACTCAATGAATTGTCAGAGGATCAGATCACGCTGATAACCGGGAGCGGGAGAGGACATGTGGTGAAATTCAGAACGCTTGAATGGATTGCGAGGGTACGGGCGTTCTTCGCGAGTTAAAACATTTCGTCCAGTAGAATGAAATATTCGATTTTTTCGTAATTAGGTTCAATATTTAAGCGTTCAAAAAACATATGCTCATATTCTGCACATCTGTCTCTGATATCTCTGACACAGAAAGCGATATCCAGCCATTTATCTGCGATTCCAGCCCAGCTTAAATCATAGAAGTAATAGTCAGCGTTATTGACAATAAAGTTTGCGCTGATATCGCCGTGCGAGAAAACAAAGTCTTCAACCGGCTTGTTATTGCAAAGCCAATGATACAATTCATTAGGGTCTTTAAACGCTGTCGTTGGCTCCCAATTATCGGTATCAATATCAGCAAAGCCGCAATCCAGCATATATTCAAGTGTTGACAACCTTGCGGCGATGCTTGAATCAAAAGGGCAGTTTGAAATATCCACAGACTGTACTTGAGCGATACAATTTGCCAGATGAGTAACGTACTCTTCAGGCCGGTTGCAGAAATCGTCAATATGACTGCCGTGCAATTCGCTCATAACTAAAAATTCTCTGCCGTTTTCACAACCAAAATCAATCACTTCCGGGACATTGAGCCTTCCTGATAGCCACAACATAACGTCTTTTTCCTGTTTTAAGCCAAATGCTGTGTTAGTATCAATGGATTTCAAATAAAAATAGCCGTCAGGTGTTTCACACCGTGCAACTTCCGCACCGGACATGCCGCCTGTATTGACTTGGGTGCTAATTACTTTATCTGCCCACGTTGATGGTATATACATTTTACACCTCCGTTAATTCATGATATTTTATCACAGTTCGCAATTGCGATCAAATGCCGATAGGGGCATTTTTTTGTGAAATTCGTCATGTTTTTGAATGTCACTATTGCATAAATGTAGGCAAAATGTTATATTGTTCTAAAATAAAAGGACAATTTTGGAAAGGAGAATGCAGCATGGATATTAAGCCTTGCATGAAGAGATTTGGGTTTGGGCACCGGGATTCAAAACACATTGTGGTGGAGCAGGGGGGCAAGCTGTGGCTGGCGTTTGCGTCGGAGGGTGCGGGAACGTTTATGATGTCAGAGGATTCACATGCCGCGGGATTGTTTGAGATTAGCACGCTGTATGACGGTGAAGATATTCCATACACTTATAGTGCAGCGGCGTCTCTTGTTGAGATCACGACCGAGAAGGGTGCTGTGCGTATTGCGATAGACGTTGAAGCTTCCGCCCTGCGTATCGAAGGTGAGGGTGTTGGCTTGCGGCTGGACGGCAAAGAGGCCACGCGGCAGCTGACGACACTGAACACCGCCAAGGGCGTTTCGGTGAATATCGGCGGTGGACGGTACTTCTTTGCGTCGCGGAAAGGCAAAATGGCGTTCGATGACACATGGCTGTTAAAAGAATTCCATTCGATAACGCCTGTGCTTGATGTTGCCCCGGAAAACGGGAAATTCGACCTGATTGCGTATGATCTGCCCGCAGATATGGCACCGCCGGAGATCACCAAAACAATCGACGAATGCGCGGAACTCAACGCGGCGGAA
>Ga0123355_10010387_pt1 | contig 14268 bp, 10 predicted proteins | sample TergutEmb28metaG_3_FD_89872 | JGI IMG/M metagenome (GOLD analysis project Ga0123355, IMG submission 89872) | Embiratermes neotenicus P1 segment gut microbial communities from Petit-Saut dam, French Guiana - Emb289 P1 | ecosystem: Host-associated > Arthropoda: Insects > Digestive system > Gut ...
ATTTTTTTTATTAATATTTTTTTTTTTTTTTTTTTTTTTTTTTTTTTTTAAAAATTTAATATTTTTTTTTTTTTTTTTTTTTTTTAATTTATTCATTTTATTACTACATACACATAAATGCCGTCACAGTACATGTGCCAGTTTTTCTAAGTATCATTTAATAAATCTCAACATATTTCAATCACTATAGATTATCATCAGGTTCAGCAAGTGGTATTGCCTAGGCAGGCAGCTTGTTGACCTATACATGTCTCCCTGATGGTTTAGTCTTAATGAACAGTTTCTTTTTGTTTCTTCAAATAATAGACTATGTACAAACTAATATCACATTCATTATACAGCTTTACCAAGGCATTTAACTAGACACTTTAATAACTTTGTCCTTATATGACAAAATGCACTTTTCTGGCAAAAAGCACATCCAGTGATCTTCTGGGAGGTGTTTAACGTGGTGTGTGAGACTATATATAAGAAAGGGTTAATATACAACACAAACACCTCTAAACCGTGCAAGTACAAGCTTCACTGAAAACAGTTTCAGCTGGTAACAGTAGTGTAGGTGGTACTGATAATGAGCTCAGGGCCTGGAATTACTTGTCATAGATTTTTTCTGGAACATAGCCAGTTTCAGAGAATTCTATGCATTGGGATGCCAGATGGAATATCTCATATAAGTTTTATGATTTTGTCATGCATGTTATGACACACAAACATTATTTTTAGACTGACCTCCTAACTATCTTCTCACAGAATTCCTTTGTAACAATGCTATGTGTGCTTTCTTACTGTTATTATTTCTTATGAAGTTTCTCTCATGATAAGTACTGAAATCCATGATCCACCAGAAACATTTTAAATATTTGTTGCGCTGTGTATACATTTGTGTAGTATTTTTTATTTACATTCATGCATAATTCATTCATGTTGATTTAGCTAATTACGTTTATTGCGACTTCCCCATATGGAAGTTCCCGTGAAGAAGAGATTACTGTTGCAGAGGTTATATTCGATTCCGTTCAACCTCGTGACTCAAGCACTGCAATACAGAAGATAACTGTACCACCCTTGCCGCCATCTGATTTGGATAACTGTGAAATAATTGATCTTGCATATTACCTGAAGGTCAGTACAAGACATGGATCTGTCAATGCTGTCTAAAGCGGGAGTGCATAAATTTTTCTAAAATCTAGGGGCCACCTCAAAATTCTAGGTGCCAGAAGGGTGACATAAAGCAAGTTGTATATGGATGACCCACAAATATTAGCTGCTACCATATAAAATTCAGTTGTCCAGGCAACCTGGTGCCCAGGATTTGTGCACCCCTGGTCTAAATATTTTTTTTCTCTCATATTGTGAAACTATTTGACACTGTTTCATTGAGGTATGCAGCTGGTAGTTTAGAGGTCTGCATTATAAGCGATAAAAGCTGTGAATCTGTTGTTTTTCTTGAAGGGGTGGGGGCAGAAAAAAAAAAGAATTGTGTTTGCGTCCGTGTCCATGTCCTCCCATTCAATTTCTTTGACTCGAACTCCAACTGCCTTTGAACACTCCATCTTCATGTATGCTTTCGTGACAGTGGGAGATTGTCTTAATGAACCGGCAAGATAGTCTTATATCTTTCATTACAGGTTGTTGCAGAGGTAAGTGGCTGTCATAGTGCCCTGAAAACCAGTGCACCAATTGTCCTTGGGACAATTCCACTGATATCATACCAACCACCCTTTGCTCCAGTACCAAAAGGTGGTAGTGATATCTGTGGTGACATTGGATGGACTGCTCCATCTGTAGGTCCATCATACATGCAACCCAATATACCACCGCCAGGAGAACCGCACACTGCACCCAGTGCACCACAACTTGATGGGAGAGAAGAAAGTGAGGAGCCACGTATGCCATTTCCTGGACCTACAGTCCCCTTGTATCCTGATATTCGTACGTATAAGTAACTGAAAATTATTTCCTTAATACCAGCTGCAAATATTGTTAAAATATCGGTGTATACATATGCACGCGTAAGAGTGGAACATATTTTGTAAATGTGTTCCTTGCAGTTTTGCATTCATCATTTGTCTTAACATTCCTTTATTTCAGGTACTAATTATCTCTCAACACAGCTATTCAGTCTGTGGATCCTATATTATATAGGAATAATTTATGCTGCACAGTAACATGCAAATAATTGTGTGTAGGTAATCTAGTTTTGTTAGGATAGTGAAATCAAATAAGATATTATAAGTTAGTCATGTGGATGAGCATAGGTGTAACTTAGGGGAGGGAGAAGGGGGGAGTCAAATGCCTCCCCACAATGAAGAAGATGGAAATACAACAGCCTCGTGAAACACTGTACATTAAATATAGCTCAGATAAATGAACATTAAAGGAAGAGGCTGGTTTTGGTTTTAGGGTAGTGCTTGTCTTCTCCACTATTCTTAAGGTCATTATTTGTTTATTATTAATTTGTTTCATTATTTTTGCATTTACAGCTCCTCCAACATTTGCTGAAAGTATATTAGGTCCTATGAATATTCAAGATGCTGAAGACGGCCAGTACACTCATGGAAACTTAAGTTATGTTCCAAGATACCCAGTTTACAATTTTGTAAGCAAATGAATTACTTAAACGTGTTAGGTTGGTAGTAGTTTGGGTAGTGAGCCTCATTTGTTCATGTTAAAGTGCATTCAGACCATCAAGTGTTTTAATCTGTGTACTTGTAACATTAATGGAACAACTGTTTGAAATATGCACCAAGATGTATGCAATTTAGGCACAATATAATTCTTTCAGATCTTTGTCTGTTGAAGTATGAAACTGAAAGCATTTTCAGAGTAACTCAATAAGCAAAACAAATGAACCTGTGTTCCTTTAAGTTCATTATTCATACTGAGACAGCAGCAGACAATAGGAATGACTGGTCTATGTTTTTTGCATAATTTCTGCCAGAATAGCAGTAAAAATTATTGGACATAACCATAGTTTTGCATGGTCTCAACGTACATATTCCTTATACAAAATTTTTAGATAAATTCATGATAAAAATTTTCATTTTCAGCTGTAGTCCCTCATTCTGTCTCATTTATGTAAGGCGTGGGCATGTTTTGTGCCTGCTTGTCTTCACAAATGTTTGTTTGGGCAGATGATCAAGCATTACAGAGTAGCCAAGAAGTCACCATACCCCTACCTAACATACCATGTGGATCTGTACATCCATGCCATATTCTGTGCACAGTGTACCATGGCAAATGGCATGCTTGTACAGATGCTAACAGTATTGCTACACACCAGTTTCAAGTCCAAGTGTACATGGTGTGTGAGTGCAGATCCACATAGTAAGCAAGCACGGGTACATTTGACTTTTCCTCAGCCACTCTGTATATCAGTTCAAATTAAGACAGTGGAACAGCAGATTTTCTTAAGTGTTACGTGTTGTATTTTAGTGTAGTAGGTGTAATTGAATCTTAAATAAACAGTCATTTAGAGTCTGCAGCATTTATTACAAAAACATAGACAAAATATTCACTATGGGTGAATGTAAGACACTGAACAATTATATATGTAAAGATCATCTCAATACTGACATAAGAAAACAATACTTTGAGATCATTTTTTATATTGACTTCAGTTGAAAAGATGTTAAACAAATCCATGCAGTCAGAAAATACTATTTCTATTAATATAATGTCCTTTATATATAAAACCAGCCATGCTTATAATAACATATTTGCATAAGATGACGTCTGAAGCTAGGAACTTTTTATTTTTAAAAAAGTAAGACTTCCTACGCGGCTGTATGGACAGTATACGAGTAGTGATTACACGGGGAAAATTTTAGCATGTTTAAGGTTTGTTTATAAGACAACTGTACCCAAACAAAGGTCCAGACCATATTCCATATTGCATGAAATTTATAAGCTCCAATTTTCATGTGTGGGAGTACTTATGGAAATGGATTGATCATTCAGTTTATGTCATTCAATATGGCAGCTTCAAAAAATATGTCTGCACTAATTTGCTGTTACACCAAGTACACAAGTTTTGATATAGTACCTGTACTAATGAACTGTACTCTGGGCATGTACCAATGGAAAGTAAGATAAATTTTAACTATGAGAGAGATTTAAAATTATATGAAGATCCACAATGCAGTGTACAGAAAATGATTTTACATTTTTTGGTTTTACATCTGAAATCTGGCAACAAAGTCCTGTGAATGAAGGGCCAATTGCTCTTGAACTGTTTGTATCGAAGTTACATCGAAATCCTTGTTATTACAGATCCCAGTTCGTTATACTCAAGTTTTTAAATCAAAATGTCCAATTTGACTCATTCCGAGTCTTTGCTTCCCAGGACTACAGCATATATGTTCAATAACAATTATCATCTTGGTAAACCATTCTGACGTGATACATGGGAAGATACAAAAACAGCAGTGCTTTTACAATATGGTGCCATCTGCATTCTGCAATAAGTTTAAACTTTTCAAAGTAGGTTAGAAATACCAATTCGATTTAGCATTTGTTATTACTGTGTCTCTGATGACACTGCAATTCATATTTGGAATATACTTCCATGTGCTGCAGAGTTCAGATATTTTAGTCCACTGTTAGATTGCCCATGGTGTTGAATGTTCCTTTTCACAGTCCTTATGTAACAAAGATACTCAGATTTGAAAAGAATACTGTACCTTAAGAGGGTATGTTTTAGTATATACAGTTAGTGTTTCAATAATGAAGCATGAAGAAAATTATTTCACAGATAATACACATGAAGCCACCCACAGTGTACATCCATGCATTGGTATGGTACAGCCTTTTACTAAACAACATTGGAACATTATGTTGTCAAGTGATTGAGTAACAAAATCCAAATGGCATATGTGAAGGGGGTAATTTGCTTCTAATTTTATTCCATATACATTCTGGTATTGAATACTGAATGACTGCCAGATTTCAGTCATCACACAAGTTATATACAGACACCTATGTGCCTTTCCTGGACTCTTGGCTAGCCAAGACCTGGAGACAGCAAAGGTCATGCAGGACTGTGGTAGTAAAGCTACCATCAGACAAGTTTTTCCCATTTCCATTTTAACATGTTTATTCATTACCTACTCTTTTTGCAGATAGATGTTTCATGAACAAGATACACACAATGACTGATATAGGCCTATCTGCAATAAATAAGCAAATGGCCTGTTTCATAAAATTGTTAGAAAAAATAGTAGAAATAAACACCGTAACATGTTTAAAAATGAAATGACTGGCAGTAGTTTTTAATGCATTTTGTTTGCTCTTCATTTATTTGTACGTACAACAGATAAAGTGAGTCATCTCACACTCCTGCGCTTTACAGCATCTCTCACAATTGAAAGTCTCTTACCATCAGTTAGCATTTCACACTGAACCTGTCTTTCAGTTTTGTCAAATCTAACCTTATCAGTGAATATCTTTGGAAAATGAGCTCCAATGTACTGCAGGGTGAGCTTCTGTACAAGCCGCAGAGATTCTGGTAGCGTAACATCACAATCAATTAAAAGCGGAATATCCCGTATGGTGCCAGATATTTCAACAGGACTTACCAGTCTAGTTCTTGCTATGTGACAACAGAACTTATCTTCAATAAAATTCTTTGTAATATAAAATATAACTACAGAGCTCCTCTGAATGACCTCTTCAAACACAGTAAATTGGTCAGACCATAGAGAAACAGAGTTCCATACAAGGTGTCCTGTTAGTTTGTACTTGTCACTTAAGTTTACTGCTAATTTTCCTGCTTCACATACATCAGTTTCTGAACATATCATACAAAAGTCATACTGATCCTTCACTTCAAATGGACATGATCCTTGCAATTCAGACTCTATTTCTCTACAGATAGTGGAAATGTGTGCCATATCAATAGTAACACCCCCTTCAGCAATAGTTGCCTCCACAGTGCTGTGTAACTGCTGTCCAGGCCATGTAGCAAGTGGAATAAGTTCTGTTGTGTTATCACATTCTCTACCATATCTGAGGGACATTCGTCTACAATGCCACTCCAGAAGCTTATTTCTTGCATGATATACACTATCCTTTCTTTGCCTCTTAAAACATGAAAATAATTTTTGTACCAATGGTAAATCTTTGCTTTTATTGTCATTCATAACTGTTCAGTTTTCCTGTTTCATTGGCCATGCTTCCATTTGAATGTATCGTTACCTTGATCTGAAATATAAATGTAAACAATGTAAACACAATGAAAAAATACTGCCTCCCTTCTGAAAAGAATTAACTGATATGCGACCAGATAAAAAATAAAGAGAGTGCAACAGTTGCTGAATTCTTCTACATAAAGGGCTTAGCAAGGGTGTGTTTTTCAATCTCTAGATTAAAGACAATGATCTCAGTTTTACAAATTTATGAGTACTACCAATACCCTTGTAATTGGTTCCTATTTTTACTGGATAAGACACCAGGATATCAATATTACAGCTACGATAGAGTTTGTGAGTTTCGTTTGAGCTTGGAATGGCATTAATTTTCTTAACTATTTTGCACTGTTTTCTTGCACACTGTACAACTACAATATACAGCAAATCCCTGAATTGTGGAAAAGTATTTTGCATCCAATAGGAAATAAATAGTAAGGGATGTTTATATTATATTCTCTTTTGTACTAGCACTTGTCTTAAATCTTTTTATTGTACATTTTGAAGCACACTTTCATAACTTTTCCTGCGCGCAAGGTAAAAAAAATGAAATGAACTGAGGGAAATTCTGACCTTTGTCAAATTTGACTTGCATAAATTTCTGAGGAACACAACCCGTATGTAAGTCAGGGAGTGGCTGTAGATGCCATTGACAGTATGTCTTTAACCAATTTCCCCAAGCACAAAGAAATATAAGCCCTCTTGGCAAGGTGAGTCGACTGTGACAGTCACATCATTTTATTTGTGCTGAAAAGTGAGATACCCCAATTGTGTGTTGAGTCTCACAAAGTAGGTTGGTGCATGTATGAAAGGTATGGTGTTGGGCAAAGAGTGTGGAGAAATGTCAAATCACAAGTTCAGTGCTGGACAAAAATAAAATATAAAAACTTACATTTCTGTTAGAAGATGCATTGTTTACATTAAACAGAAAAGGCCTTGCAGGGCTTTGTACATGTGTGTGCATGTATGAAAAATTACAGGGTCCATGTTTTTCAAAGAGCCAAACTCTGTTACTTTAAATTCTCACACCATTATTTGGTGAATAAAAGAAAGGCAATCCGCCCTTAATTGGAAGAACTAAAACATAATTTTTGATGATAAACTTCCAACATTTCAAGACAAAAACTCTGTCATGTCCAGAAATGTTTTCAGGTATGACATTGCTTAGAACCTGGAGGTCAGCTATTCAGGATTCTTCTATTCCATAATGCAAGCTGGACTCTAATCTCCTAGCAGATGCTGGCTTCATACACAATTAAGCTCCTGCAAAAGGCACTGTGCTGAGAGAAAAGTTTTAAGATACACTCTAAACCTGGGCCTCTTTTGCATGCAGCCACACGACATGATCTGCAGTACTTGCATAAAAATTCTTGATTTATGCTTACTAGACCTCAGATAATGTAAAGGAAATTAAATTAAATTTTAATGTGACTAAACAATGTCAGTCATCAATCATATATACAGGAAAAAATATCTCACTTTTCTAGTAAAATTATAAATGGTGATAAAAAGTGTAACTTAACTGATCTGTGGTAACTAATTCATCAGTGGTTCACAACCTTTTACATACGAGGACCCCTTTGTAACTTAGAAATATTTTTCTGACTCCATACATTAACAGGAATGCTTCTAGGCTCTACTAATTGAGAAAATACATAATGACAACCATTACAACCTCAGAACCAGTCTTATTTTCGTATTTTATTCCTCACAATAATAGCAACAGTAACAAAGACACTAAGTACTGGCTGGGAGAGCAAGAATTTCTGTTAAGTTACATGATTCTTAGGGCCCACAGTTTGGAAACCACTGTACTACAAGCAAAAGAGGCACAAGGAAATGACTGCCATTTGTAAAGGTATGTACAATCTTGTATCAATTTCATTCATTCTTAATTCCACAGCATCATCATCAGAACCAGAATTGTAACTGTCCCCTTCTCTAGTTCTGTTGACATGTACATTCATTTCAATGCGAGGCCCTACGTGGATATTTGATGACTCTGAAATATGGACTCCACTAGAGCTATTATTCTTGTAAGGCTGTATGTCTGAACTATGCAAACCAGCATAGACAAGGCTGTTTTCACAACTTTCAGATACAAGCTTATGTATGATTTTCTTCACTACTTCTACAGGTAACTCCTGTTCTGCATGTGATACTTCCATGTTAGAAAATGGAGATATTTCAAGTTCTCGTCTCCTCACTCCTTCTGTGTGCAAGGCAAGCTGGGTATTTGTACTTAGAGCCTTGCCTTGTCTATGATGACAGTCTTTCCTTTCTTTATAGCACTGAGCAACATATTCACACAGTTCTTTATAAAAGACAGATCTTCTTCTCTTAGCCTCTACCTCCTTCAACATGCGCAATTTACGTGCCCTATCAGTAAATGTTGCTAGCACACATCTACGCATAAGCTCTGGATGGGTAGGATCCAAACCAGATATACCTGACAGTGCTAATCCCAATCTGTGAACTCCATTTGGAAATACAGGAACACATCTATCTTTGTCTTTGCATATTTGTTCCCCAAGTTGTTGGTAGACAGCTCCATTTTGCACACGGAGATGAACATTATCCTTTTTGTAGTTTTCCGTAAGGTAGAAGAATACCTTAGTACTCCGGTTCATCATTGCTTCATACTGTACAAAGATGTCCCTTCCTAAACTTCCAAAATTACCATCAGACAACATACAACCCATCAAATTATATTCCCTGCAAAACTTTGATCTGAATTCTGTGGCTTCCTCATTATCTATGTCACAAATTTATAAGGCAGAAATCATAGTAGGTAGTTGGACACACCCTATTTAGGTATAATTCAATATCATTTTCTATTATGGCTACTTCACCTGCAGTTAATCCAGAGTATTCACTGGATTCCAGTGACGACAAATCTGAATTTAAACGTAACAAGGTGCTTGAACTAGAAGATAAGTTGTCAGTACACCCATCATAATTCACAAAAGCATCACAAGCATATGCATTTGATATGGAAGCTTCCAACTCTGTGGTCAACGATTGTGTATTCTGAGATGTCTGAATGTGAAATAAAGATTGAGAGGATTCACATGTCAAACATGTTTCATAAGATCTTAAATCTGTCTCATTACATGCAGATTCTGGCTTTGCAGCAGTAATCAAAGCACCTGCTGATACCACACTGCATGTGTGATCACAATGACCCATATCAAATCCATGCTGACTTGTTATTACGGATCCATCCTCCACAGTCTCATCCCCTACCTTCTGCTGCAAATCTGAAGCACGCATAACAGATGCTCTTAATTTGTCATTTGGGTCATTTGTTTCCAACACAACTGTAGAATCTTTGTTGCTGGTTCATAGAGGCGTCCTTTGATGACAGCAACAGCTCGTATATCAGGAGCTATGACCAGGAGGTTTTCTTCACAAGGTGCGGTGGCTAGAATCCCGAGGCTCGTCTTGGCCTCTAAGTCTGTACCCTTCTGAAATGTGACGCCTTGTAGCGACGTATTGCTGCCGCATTCAGTGTAGATGCAGATTAAGATTAAGATGAAGATTGAGTTCCTCCAAAACGTTCCTAGCTTCCACCAGACCACGTGGAATCACGTCACTTAAGACTACAGTCTGAATATTAATCGATGTGAGAACATCAAATCTCGTTCATATGTAGAATAGTTCCAAGAACACCGCTTTTATTGAGAGGCTGTAGTGTCCAGTACATTCCTAGGCAAATTAAAGCCCACATGTCAAAATGTTGCTATCTATATAGCAATTTAACTCTTTTTACCATTGATAGCCGTTAACCTGAAGATGAAGGCAGTACATTCCTCCGGCATGTTAGAACCCACCTGCCTGTCTACCGCGGCTTAACCCATAAAATCACAAATGGAATCCTTACGAACCAGTGACAGTCAAATTACCCGCCTGATGTGGAACCCCAGTGGAACCACCACGGATTACCTGAGCTCGGATAGATTTCGGTGGGCCCAAAAATACTATACTTGAAATTATGGCTTGGCATACGATAGAGTTAAGTCATCTATTGGTAAAAGTTAGTACTTCTTGCAACTCTCGACGCTTCGTCATAATTATTCAATGACCAGATACACAGCTGTGACAGGTGATATAATGGTAGCGGTTATCCGTGGTTACGGAAGTTGTTGCGATGAATATGGTGTGTCACATAATGTATGCGTGTGAGTGATGTGTATTTAATATGGATGAATTAGATGACAAATTTTATTATGTCTATAGTTCGTCTCTGGAGACAAGAATACAAATTAAGATGTAAGGAAATGTGTGAAGTGTAAAAATATGTGAAGTCAACAGTTGTATTTTGGGATCCTATTTAAGTCAATTTCGTGCTATATTTGCTTACGTTAAAATGCATATGCATAATTCTTGGGATCATCCGTTTTATTTTTTTGTCATGTAACTAGTTTTCGCAAGGCGAGTTTAGGCCATGAAGATGGAGGCAGCTTGTGCCCCCGAAACGTCGGTATTTACCTGCAAAACTAGAATGTGTCACAAACCAGAAGTTAATCTGAAACACGTAAATTGGCTATGTGGGTGTATTATAGGTTATGTGATAGGGAAATGTTAAAGTCAAATCAAACATGATTTGGGCACTTGTATTTTGGTAAATGAAGATGAGCATTGCAGTGGTTAAGATGTTGTATTGTGTATGTCTTGCTTCACCTTGCTATTCTACTAATGATCTTCAATCAGTACATTTTTATGTCTTTATATGTCTTTTATAATTGCCTGACAAATTCAGTTGTTGTCATTTTGGGAACAACTGTAGGATCGTGTGGTCACCGATAGGTTAGGCTTGTTGAAGTAATTTTTTAATAACTTACCACTACTATTCGTTCATTACTAATCATCCTTAGGTTAGGCTTGTTTAGGTTATTTTTTTTTTACTAACCTACCACTAATAATCGTTCATTAGTAATCATCCGTAGGTTAGTATACATATCGAGGATGATTACTAATGAACGATTATTAGTGGTAGGTTAGTAAAAAAAAAATAACCTAAACAAGCCTAACCTAAGGATGATTAGTAATGGACGAATAGTAGTGGTAAGGTATTAAACAATTACTTCAACAGGCCTAACCTATCGGTGACCACACGATCCTACAGTTGTACCTCATTTTGTTTTCACACATGTTCTACTTTTTCAGAGGTACACTGGAAGGCAAGCAGCAGAAACCAGAATATGACAAGCTTCTTTCAAATCCAATGCTAAAATTTTCTGGGTTATACCAAAATGGATTTGCAGATTTGATGGTGGTTTGTCAAGTGTTTTCTGATGGCCACCCTTTGACTTTACCCGTTTCTACTTCTTATAAAGCTTTCACAACAAGATGGAAGTAAGTACAAGATTAAAATTGCAGTCTTCTTGGATGTGATACTGTGTAGTTTGTAGGAATGTACTAACATTGTGGAAGAACCTGCTGGCTCTATCATTTTTTAGCCTGAAGGTGGAAAGAAGTGGGTTTCTTCAAAATTTTGGTACCTGCCCACCAAACTACATTTCATCACATCCCAGAAGACCATAATTTTATGTATGCCACTGTCCATAACTCAGATTGCATGCAGTTACAAGATATTTTGCAGCTGTTAATGTAATGCCCGTGTATGATATGTCACTGAATCAGAGGATGTTTGATTGCATAATCATGCTTGGTATGTGAAATTTTTTTATTTTTTAGGGACTGTGGATGAGGATTTCAATCAAACAAAATAGGCACTGTGTTTACCCAAATGTAAGATAGATAACACCACTTTACATTTTTTGGTTGTCAGGGAAATACCTATACAAAATGTTTTTAATTTTCTGTGTGTGTATGAGGTGACCTATTTCTCAGATAGTTGAAATTTAATTTTTTTTTAGTTGTGATGAATCCTTTCTGCTAATATTCCGATGACTGCCATGTATGTTCAGAGTCATAAGGGTAAAATTAATCACTGGAGCATTTCTCTTGTCTTGTAATAAGAAGGCAGTGTATGGTTTTGGTTTCTTTGACCATACCATATTCCATGGTATTGTTTTTATGACATGGTGCTTCTTCCTAGTTATATTTACTCTGAAATGGCTTGACTTAATTGCGTTATATTCACGTAGCGCAGTGTAGGGTATTTGCACTTTCATGTTTTTTACATGACTCTGGCATATTGTGTGATGTATTTTGTGCTGAGCTAAATGTACACTGTTTGTTGAAGAAGTTATTCTTAAAATTGTAAATTGTATGGTGTTGATTGTTTACACTGCTGTTTGCATCTATGTCGCTACATGGTGCATAAACTCCAAAACAACTGATGAATAACAGCCATGCAGATCTGAAAATTTGTATATATTTTAGTTGATATCTGATGGAAGAAATAGGAGTCAAGTATGTAGGCTGTTCCAAAAGTAAAATTCATTGGTTCATCTCAGTTGCATATACTGCTTCAGTAGAGATGTTCAACATAAGAAAGAATAATAATCTGTGTATATCTGTTTCTCCACATAGTTGAAAGGGTGATTAATACATTTGTCCCAGCAATATACCACTTGTTTGATTTCTCTGGGGAAGAAGTCAGTGTTCACTGTTGCTTCCATTGGTGTACATACCTCATTTTTTACCTTTTCATTGTGTCTGAAGTATTTATGCAGAATTCTGTTTTCTGGGGTGTGCTGCCATGTAGTCTGATAACAATTTACCATTATGGCTTTCCAGGTGACAGTATTGTTTATAGTTATTGCTGTGAGAATGTCAGATCTCGCACAGAATTGTTTACTGTTGGTGTGCTACTTCACTGGTCCAAAGAGTTGGATTTCAGTTGCTGGGTGCAAGGTCTGGCCTGTTTGGTGAATGGGCAAGACATTTTCAGAAAAACTGCTCCAGGAATTGCATGGTGGTACAGGCTGTGTGGAAGTTGACATGGTAAAGAACAGTTTATGAGCTGGCAGGGGTATTTTTCTTTTATCATTTTATTTTTTCATGGAAGTTATGACATTTTTCTTCAATGTCAGGGTGTAATGATGCAACCATGTTTAACTGCCAGGTGTGATGTGACTGTGGAACTTTATATGGGCTTGGCATCAATGGCTATAGAATGTATCAGAATATTGGTTAAAGTATACAGATGGATATTGTATGTGGACTGATGACATGTGCTGTGGCAGGCCATAAACCTCAACAGCAGGAAACATTGTGACATGGAATGCCTGGTGCAAGGGCAGGTGGGCGATAAGTGACTGTTAGTCAGGTTGCTGTGAGTGCAGATGTATGTGTCAGTATGAACACATCATCCACAGTGCGCTGGGATAGTGCAAACTACTGACAAGATAGATGCTCAAGTAAATGAATGCAGAGCACAAGGTATTTTAATCTAGGACATTCCATTGTGTTTGAATTCTAAAAGTAAAACAAAATGTTTTAAAGTTACCATCACAACACAACAACAGTGTATAAATATTAGTATTTTATTGTGGCAATATGTTTCTGTCTCATTGACCATCTTCAGGCCAACATTCAGAGATATGAGGTACAAATCAGTGCATATCCCATATTACTTACAGGGTGTACATAAAAATAGTTTAAAATTATACAAATTATTTATATTAAAAGTGGCTAAAAAGTATAGTGTGTGGGTATCTTAATATTTTGAACAAGTTGGGAAGGTACTGTGATTCACGTTTGAAGGTGGTTGAATCTCGTAGTCACATCAGCACTTGAGTTCAAGGTTGTAGTATATCACGCACGTAATTTAGATTTTAAGTATTCACTTCTGTATATGTGTACATAGATATGCTGCATTATGGTTGTGGATCTATTAGTCATACATGTGGCATATCAATATCTGGTTGTACACATACAAATGTAAATTGCAACTTTGGGTGTATTATATTTCTATTCATGTTGATATGTTGTACCTCATATGATGAGGACGTAAATAGGACTTGGGAGAACATTAAAGAGAATATCGAAACCTCAGCGGAAGAGAGTCTGGGTCTGTACGAATTGAAGCAGAATAAACCCTGGTTTGATGAAGAATGTTTAGGTTTTTTGGATCAAAGGAAGCGGGCTAAAATGCAGTGGATACAGGATC
>Ga0123355_10010388_pt1 | contig 14266 bp, 16 predicted proteins | sample TergutEmb28metaG_3_FD_89872 | JGI IMG/M metagenome (GOLD analysis project Ga0123355, IMG submission 89872) | Embiratermes neotenicus P1 segment gut microbial communities from Petit-Saut dam, French Guiana - Emb289 P1 | ecosystem: Host-associated > Arthropoda: Insects > Digestive system > Gut ...
TCAAGATATATAGAACTATAATTCTGCCCGTTGTCCTGTATGGGTGTGAAACGTGGTCGCTGACATTGAGGGAGGAACGTAGGCTGAGGGTGTTTGAGAACAGGGTGTTGAGGAGAGTATTTGAGCCTAAGAAGGACGAGGTAACAGGGGAATAGAGAAAATTACATAATGAGGAGCTTAAGGATCTTTACTCCGTACCCAATATTGTGCGGGTGGTAAAATCGAGATGAATGAGATGGGCGCGGCATGTGGCGCGTATGGGGGAGGGGAGAGTTGTGCACAGGGTTCTAGTGGAAAAACCTGAGGGAAAGAGACCATTGGGGAGACCCAGATGTAGATGGTAGGATAATATTAAGATGGCTCTTCGGGAAGTGGGAGGGGGTGGAGACTGGATGGAGTTGGCTCAGGATAGGGACAGATGGTGGGCACTTGTGAATACGGTGATGAACTTTCGGGTTCCATAAAATGCGGGGAATTTCTTGACTAGCTGCAGAACCAGTTAGCTTCTCAAGAGGACTCTGCTCCATGGAGTAAGTAAGTAAGAGTATTGTATGCACGCGTTCAGATAATATAAAACTTTTATGTACGTTATGAAGTCAAATGTTATCAGCGACAAACTGTGTAGTACTGTGAACTTACTGGGCAGTAATTTTATGAGTCACGTGGTGAAAGATGAGACAATTATGAAAAGCTTTAGTTTCACGTTTACCTTTAAATTAGACCATTTTGGCAAATAAATTTGAACTTGTCCGTTTTGTCTGTAAACAACCCGAATTTATGAAAGGCATTTGAGTCTTCAAAAAACTTCCCAATTTGGAAATCTAAAAAATGCAGAGGTACAGACCCTGGTTGGTTTTTCTCATTAGGAAGAAAATGGAAGAACACAACTAGCCACTTTTTGGAAGTCTGGGTGTTTGAAACGAATGTCAGTATGCTAATGGAAACACTGTTGCATAGTTATGCCAGCATGCACTGTATTACTGTTTAATCGTAATAATTTTAGTGATTTGTATTGTCATAAATTTATTGCATCTCTAGAGTATATGTCACATAGGTCAAGGGAATAGTTCTAAGAATTCTGTACACACATGCCTACCGCCACGCCAGAGCGGCCTGGAGTACGAGGTTACGCACTTAAGGCGCCCAGCGATCGCGGGTCCCGTCAGTTGACAGTGAATCCTTCGTACTCTTCATGAAACCGTACGTTGCGTTACGCAGTCACTGTCGATCAAGCAGTCTTTGGGACAAGACGTCCCGAGGTCATCTGGCGAGTCCGGCGGCAGCAGTGGTGCCTAATTAGTCTCATTTTCTTGTGTGTAACTTCTAATTATTAGTAAAGGCTATCAACTGAAGGCTGTGAAAGTTACACTGCATAGACATCACCACTCCCTCCTTCTAAGCAACGAAGTCGGATCCACGCTCCGACCGGACATCTGAAATATGCCCGATTATAGTAGTTTCTTCGGTGGATACAACAGCAACTTCTTTCTGGTGTTGGAAGTGGGGTAGAAGGAGAGCGTAGCTTGAAGCTAGCGGTAGCCAAGGGAAGAACGTACGAAGCGGAGACAAGGAACAGGACACTGCGTCTGTGGAGCGACTCCGAACCGGGGATCGTTTTGAGAGGCCGTCCAGGGCAGGTGCAGCGGGATCGCGATTAGCACACGGAGCAGTGAAGAAAACACGACGTCCGTACTCTCGAGGCAGCGACGCCTACCAGACGGGAGGATCGAAAGGGAAGTGCTGAAAACGGGATTCTTGGCGTGCCATGCCGAAAAGACCGACGCACGAGCCACGTTTACTAAACGGGTGATTCTTTACTCAATTAACCATGTCTGTTGAACCCACTAGTTCCAATTCCCCGATCGCAGAGTCTCGAAGACCACCCACAATGAATGGTGATTTTATAAGTGTGGGAGAGACACTGAAGTTAGTTCCATATTTTAAGGGTAATAAACAAGAAGTAGTGGCATTCATTGGGAATGTGGACACGGCATTTGATTTTATAAATCCGGTTCAGGAGGATGTGTTGTATAAGTTTGTACTGACGCGGATTGGTGGGGAACTCCGGACCGCAATAAGTCACAGAAACTTAGATAAATGAGCAGAATTAAGGGTTTCTGAATAACTCATACACTAAGAAAGGGGCGCTAGATTTCCATGCGAGCCACTTATTTAAAGCTAGGCAAGGTAAATATGAAAAAATCGCAGAGTGGATTCAGAGAATCCAGACGCTGGGATCGCAGTTTCGCGAGTCTGCCCTACTCAATTGCAGTGATGGGGCGCGAGAAGGTATATTAGATTTGTCAGATAGGTTGCAGAATATCTGCTTTTTGCAAGGCTTGGCATCGGACCGCATCCAAACAATAGTTCGGAGTAGGAACCATCGTAATTTTGATGAGATCGCAGAAACCGCTTTAGTGGAAGAGAGCGCGATTACATCGAAACAAGACCGGTACAGGGCAGAAGGAAGCGCCTTACCTAAACGTGGCTCCTGTGGGAAAGTGGGCCACTCGAGCAACAAATGTTTTGCAAGGGCGAAGAGGTAGGCACTGGTGAATCCAGTAGTGACTAACGCGCTAGAAAGCAGCCGCAGCAGCAGTAGCAGTATCAGTAGTAGTAGTCGTAGTAGTAGTAGTAGTAGTAGTAGTAGTAGTTGCTTTCGGTGCGGGGAGAAGGGCCACCTAGTAAGACTATGTCGGAAAACGCCCAGAAAGGAAGAGAATTTCGGAATCAGAGAGTCGTCGGAAAACGACGTAAGACGATCGGAGAGCAGCCGCCCGACCGTCTCCTCTACTAAGTAGCATACGGAAGTCTTGAGAATTGTGACTACGTTATGTTAGACTTGGATGTGGAAAACGGAGAGAAATTGCATCTCCTAGTAGACAATGGTGCCGATATCAGACTGCTTAAGAGCAGGAGGTTGCTGGGGAGAGCGGAGTTCGAAGCTAGAGACAGGGTGCGAGTGAAGAGTGTAGAAGGCTCCGTAACTGAAACACACGGAACCTAGAGACTAAAAGTTTGGTGGGATCTCTACAAATTCCCTTCCGTTTCCAGCTAGTGAGTACGCAGGTTGACTTGCTGGGAGACGGAATTTTGGGGCGAAACATTCTTAAGCAAATGCAAGCCCAAATATGTTAACAGAGTAGGACCCTAACCTTTACGTATGCAGGGGTCACCATCACCAAATCACTAAGTAATAACTCCCCTGGCAACAAGCCAACAAATTCAGGGGAATGATCGGGCCGGATAAGAATACCCCCCGGTCCGAGACTATAGTGAGGTTACCGGCAGATACTGGGTCTACAACTGCCGAAGGATCGGTAGAACGAAAGGAACTATTGCCAGGGGTATACCTAGTTGGGTCCTTAGTGAAGGTAGTAAAAGGGTGTGTTATTACCAGCGTATTAAAAACCACTGAGAAAGAAGTTAACACGCCGGAGCCCGTTGTTATGGTAACAGAGGTAGACACAGGGGACCCGTTGATACCGAATCCAAAGAGCCCCCAGAGTGGGATAAGAGTAGATATGAGAGAGTCTTAAATAAGTTAAGAAGTCACCACCTTAACTCTGTGGAGAAGACATCCCTTGGAGATATTTATTTCGATTATTAGGATGTGTTCTTTCTTCTGGAGGACCGTCTGAGTTGTACTAGTGCCGTGAAACATACCATTCACCTCGAACCAGGGACCGTCCCGATAAAAAAACGTCCGTACCGATTACCAGAGAGTCAAAGGAAAGAAACTGATAGGCAGGTTACAAACTTATTGGAAGAAGGGGTTATTGTTGAAAGTAATTCCCCATGGAACAGTCCGATACTGGTGATGCCCAAGGGGGTTGGCGCGGACGGAGAGCAAAAAATGGCGTCTGTTAGTAGACTTCCGATGCCTGAACGAGAAAACAATAAGGGACGCCCATCCTCTACCTGGCATTATAGAAATACTTGATTAGCTCGGGCAGTCCAAGTATTTTACGTGTCTGGATATGGTGATGGGATACCATCACATAGAGTTGGAGGAAGGGGAAGGACCCAAAACGGCCTTTAGCGCCAAGCAGGGGAATTGGGAATACAGAAGACTTCCCTTTGGGCTAAAAGCAGCGCCAGCTACATTCCAAAAACTAATGAATTCTGTATTGAGCGTGTTAACTGGGACGCGTTGTTTTGTTTACTTAGACGATCCGTGGCAGATCACAATATTAAACTGCGTGAGGTATTAGATAGGCTGAGGACATACCGACTAAAGCTGCAGCCGGAGAAGTGCGAATTTGCCCGAAAAGAAGTAAATTACCTAGGCCATAAAATAACAGAGGCTGGGTAAAGCCGGACCCCAAAAGATGGCTGCAATTACGAGCTATTCGTCACCCACCTCAGTGAAGGAGCTGAAGACATTTTGCGGGACGATAAGTTATTATCGCAGGTTCATACCGAACTGCAGCAGGATTGCTTTCCCCCTTCACAAAGTGTTGAAAAAGGATGTTAAGTTGGAATGGAAGCCAGAGCAGGAGCACGCGTTCCGACACTTGAAAGCCAAATTAACTAGCCAGCCTATTCTTTAATACCCGGATTTTTCTAAAGAATTTATCCTTACCGCGGATGCCAGTAACGCAGGCCGCTGGGGAAAAATTTGCCAGTTGTTTATGGTAGTACGAGTTTGAATAAAGCAGAGATTAACTCTACTACCAGTTAGAAGGAACTGCTAGCAATAGTGTGGGCAACTAGGTACTTCCGAACTTACTTGTACGGAAGACACTTTAAAATTGTAACCGACCACAAACCTTTAACTTGGATAATGAATGCTAAAGATCCGGGTTCGCGACTCCCAAGAAGGAAGATCCAATTAGAGGAGTTTAATTATGAGATAACCTACAAAAGGGGATCCCAAAACACGAACGCCGGTGCCTTGAATAGAATAGGCGGCGTTACCGCCGAAGCTAAGGGCAGTACAAAGTTAGATGAGGAGACCAAAAAGCAAATTCTGTATGAATTCCATGATGCACCACTGGGAGGGCACCGAGGCATGAACAAAACGTTCCCGGCCATTAAATCTCGGTACATGTTGACGAACACGAGGCGGGACATAGAAGAGTATGTGAAACAATGTAAAAGTTGCCAGGTAAATAAGACGCTAAAACCAAAAAGGAAAGCGCCTATGGAAATAACGACTACTGCTAACCATCCCTTTGACAAATGTTATCTGAACATTGTAGGCCCGCTTCCCCCTTCGGCCACGGGTAACAAGTACATCCTAACCTTTCAGGATGATTTGAGCAAGTAGGTGGTAGCAACCCCGATTGGCCAACAGGACGCTGAGGCAGTAGCTAAGGTTTTTGTTTCACAGGTGATATTAAAATATGGAAACCCCAACATAGTGCAGACTGACCAAGGTGCTAATTTTGTTAGTGAAGTGTTCCAAAACACATGCAAATTATTGAAAATAAAGAAAATTCAGTCCACAGCCTTTCACCCGGAATCGCAGGGTAGTACTGAAAGAAGTCACCCGAGTACTTGACGAGTTCTTCGGCATTACGTGAAGGAGGACCAGCCGAACTGGGACGAATGGGTGCCCTTTGCCGCCTACGCGTATAACTCTGAGCATTCAGCCACAGGATACACTCCCTTTGAATTGGTGTATGGACGCCCCACTTCCCTAGCGACTGCTGTGAGACGCGAGCCATCCCCTCAATACAACTATGACGATTACGTGTCCGAACAGCAATGGCGCTTACAGACAGCTCGTCATGTAGCTAAGAAGAACCTGATAGTAAGGTTCGAAGCAAAGACTACTATGATAAGGGAACCGAGGTGATGAAAATTGAAGTGGGAGATAAATTTTTACTTTACGATGAGACTGTGGCGGGGTAGATCTCGATCTCGAAAATTGAGCTCCCAATGGATAGGACCGTATGAAGTGGTAGAATTGAATACGGTGAATGCTACATTAGAAAGGGACGTAAGCTGATAAAGGTCACGTGAACAGGCTAAACCCCTTCTACTGAAGTAGGGGAGATTGTCGGGAGAGCGTAAGCACTACGTCCATTTTTGTTACAAATGGCACCCCCACCAGGTTGTCTTGGTGTTGTGGATACTGTCTCTACTGGCTCTATTGTCCGGCCACCGTGACCTAGGATATAGTTTGGAAAGGTTCGACGAATCATACGGCATTTATTGTGAAAGTTTAGGAGAAACTACTTAGCACATCACAGACTAATAGACCATAGTTTATCTTTCACTCAGACCGATAGCTAGCTAGTTAACCACGATAGAAAATCACATAGCAAGGGTTCTGGACGGGTTGACTGCAATACGTTATTTTGATATTGTAATCAATAGCATAGTTAGTGCGCACCATGGGATCCCTCATCCCAAAATTGTATCACCTCACCTGATAGTAAATGCCCTCATGTGCAGCAGTCCATCTCTCCCTCCCCTTCATACGGAGTAAAGATTCCGCTCATTTATTTTACAAAATTTGTGAAGCGCAAATACACATATGTGATAACGTATTAGGATACGTGATTGTATTAACTTTAGTAAACAAAAGAACTCAAACAACAGGACTGAAAAAGAAAAAACCTCAGCGGTTTAAACACCACGCTTATTCTACTGTGGCATTCGTCATTGCAAGTGTTATATCTATAGTGCATAAACTGTATATGTATTTAAGGAAACATTGCTGCAACACCCCGCGTCCAAGGATCGAACCCAATGTGCTAGGTAAAATACTACCACCGCCAGAGCTGAGCAATCAGGGAAACACCGTCAACATAAGAATAAATACTAGCAATGACAGTCTAGCTGTAACCCCTGAAGCCATCCCCTTACAAGGTAATCCTCAGGTGATGACGGAAAACCCCAAACAATGTAAGGCCCTGTGTAGCCAAATCATATTATTACACAGCAAAACAGAATGCGAGCCCACTTAAAGTGTGAAGTAGACTCTAAATTAACGGGGTGGGTGTTGCATAGTTATGCCAGCAAGCACTGTATTACTGTTTTGTCGTAATCATTTTAGTGATTTGTATTGCCATATGTTTATTGCAACTCTAGAGTTTAGGTCACAAAGGTCAAGGGAATAGTTTTAAGAATTCTGTACACCCATGCCTACCGCCATGGCAGAGCGGCCTGGAGTACAAGGTTAACCCTTATCCTGCTAAGGTAGAGAACATGGTGAGCTTCGAAGGCTAGCGAAGGGCAGATGTGATTTAACTCTGCGTTTAAAGGGTTAAGCATTTAAGGCGACCAGCGATCGCGGGTCCCGTCAGTTGACAGCGAATCCTTCGTACTCTTCGTGAAATCTTACATTGAATCAAGCAGTCACTCTCGATCAAGCAGTCTCTGGGACAAGACGTCCCAAGGTCATCTGGCGAGTCCGGCGGCAGCAGTGGTGCCTAATTAGTCTCATTTTCTTGTGTGTAACTTCTAATTATTAGTAAAGGCTATCAACTGAAGTCTGTGAAAGTTACACTGCATAGACATCACCACTCCCTCCTTCTAAACAACGAAGTCGGATCCACGACCTAATCGGACAACATCTGAGATACGCCCGATTACAGTATTTTCTTCAGTGGATACAACAATACTGGTGAAGAAAACCACACAACAAAATGAAAGCAAATATTATGGTACACTCTATAACAAATATACAAGTACTGCAAAGTCTCTTCCTAGGTCAAAGGTCAGTTCATTACAATTTGCTAATAAAAAATTGTTAATGTATACAATGATTCTGAAGTCTTGTATTTTCTTTCCTTTAAAGTGCAATTTGCCACTACACATCTTAACTGGAGGGAGTCAAGGCACATATGAACAAAGGCAAGTTTAAACAAGTGTGAGCCCAAGGCATCATTCAGCTCTTTTACTCTGATAATATCTACACTGAACAGTCTGAACTGTAAATGAATTGGGGATTAAGTTCTTCTGAGATGTGACGCTGTGTCGCTGGGTTAGTGTTGCTCAGTGTTTTGAAGAAGCACAGAGCATTCATCTTCCAGGGTTGATGTGTACAAGGCATGCATTCCAGAGTAGTATTAAGAAGTGACAAACATCATTTGTCAGTTAAAATAAGGGTCATGTATCACACTCATAAAACAGAACAAAATATGTGGAAAGACAGTGGACCTTTGGGATGCAATACCCTTCATTCTTCTAGACAAGTACCAATGTTTCAGAAAGATCTGCTGCCTCCAACTTCAAGATAAATATATGAAAAAAAGAACAAAGGATTACTTCACAGTTTGTGACGTTATGCTGTACGGAACACAGCAATAGTCATGTACACAGAAGATAACACTCAAAAATATGTGAAATTCCTGTCTTGTAATAGCTAAATAATATCTCAAAGCCCTTGTCAATGACAGAGTTTGTAATCTCAATATAAACCATGATAATTTATAATAAATAATTTTATTAACATTATTTTCTTATACCTATACATTTGACTTTGCTGCACACATGCTCTCTCTCTCTCTCTCTCTAAAAAGAAAAATTGTGATGCCAATGCACAATTATTAAAGAAGTTGAATATTACACACAATATTAAAATTTTTAAGTTCACCTGTCACATAAAATACAAAATATAATTCCATCCCAAACTTAAATATCTGACCTTGCACTTTATATACAACAAAATTATTAAATCAGTTAATGTTATGATGAAATAAATGTATTAAAATTTACAGCAAAATATACAAACTATATGAATACTACAACACAAAATTATGAACAGACTATAACACTCATTCCATATAAAACATACACAAATTTGGTATAAAAATACATCAAAAACAAGGGAGAAAAAAAAAAAACATGATTCACACAGAAAAATGACGCAGCATACAAGACTGCCATTTCAGCATACAACAGTGACATTCTCTCTGCAGCATATGATGTCACCAACAGCCTCAGAGAGAAAGACACACACACTCACTCAATATTCTTTGGCATACACTTAAATATATACATATATATACAAATATCAAATATATGGTGAAGTACACACCTAACAGCATCCACTTCCAATACCCACTGTGCAGAGCCTTTTAAATGGGCCACTTAAACACATCCTGAAATAGCTTCAAAGAAAAGAATAAAACCAGAGGCAATCCAACTACATGAACACACTGCCACAATGGACAAAAACTGTCACTTCCAAATAGATGGTTCTTCATTCTATGTAACATTACAAGTCCTGCAAATGGCAGACACTTAAAACCATCTGCAGCATCCTAGGAACAGAATTTTTGTGTTACTAATCACACAGCCTGCACAGTGACCACCCAGTTTTCTCTCAACTGCCAGTAACACAAAGTGTCTTCGTAAGTCAGTCTGAGAAAGTTGGTAAAATATTACTAAAAATACATGTTTAAGTAAGAATCTGTAGCACACAAAGCTTGATTTTCTATTTAACTGGGTGTCTACCGGTGTTAAAACGGTTCAAATGCTTGGGAATGACACATGAAAATCAAAATTGCATGCAGCAAAAATTAAGAGCAGATTAAATTCAGGGACTGTGTACTACAGTTTGGTACAGAATCTTTTGTCTGCCATTGCTGTCTAAGTATATACATATTAAAATATACTGAACTATATTTTTGCCTGCTGGTTCATGACAGTAAAACAGTTCTGACATTAGGGCAAGTATGTAGGCTCAGAGTGTTCGAAAATGTGGTGCTGAGGAAGATATATGGGTCTAAGAGGGATGAGGTAACAGTGGGGTGGAGATAACTGCAAAATAAGGAGCTTTATGAAATGTACACCTCCTCAAATACTATTCAGAACACATGTGGAGCATGTTGCACATATGGGGGAGAATACAAATGCATATATAGTTTTGGTGGGGAAACCTGAAGGAAAGAGGACACTTCAAAGACTCAGGTATAGATAAGAGGATAATGTTAAAATGTACTTAAAATAGGATAGGAGGCCACAGACTAGAATAATCTTGCTCAGGACATAAACAAGTGGAGGGTCTCTTGCGAACACGATAAAGAACTTGCAGGTTCCATAAAACCAGGGAGTTTCTTAACTAGCTGAGGATGTGTTAGATTCTCAAGGATTCTGTTCCATGGAGTGTGTTACACTTCATGTATGTTTGTTATTGCCAAATGTTCCAAGTTAAATGTTATTGCCAGTTGTGCACGAGGGGTGTTGGGGAGATGGTCTGGAGAATGAGCGAGACTGTGTGAGCAGTTGGCAGTACTACTGCAGCATTGTATCAAGGTATCACATTGACTGACACAGCTTCGAAGAAGCAGGAAATGGGAATAGGCAGTGCATTACTCTGAAATAATGACACATCAATCACTACACAGCATAGAAACACACACACAAAATCATATTAACAAATACCACAAAATATGAAATAATTTATGTTGAATGTTGCAGGACCTGCTCACACAGCAGTAGTTTTACACAAAACCCAGCTGCAGGCACACCACACACCATGCAACTACACATCATTCAGTCTTCACTTCTTCAGTTCACATCAGAAACTGGACCCTCAAAGAACAGATATAAATAAAATCAAGCAAAATCTTTTTTCTAAACATGTCTTGACTCAACACTATTTCAGAATCCTTGGTGTTTACCACTTGGTCAAGGTCAGAGTGGTTCTCATCTGTCAACTACAGTAATTCTTTTCAAAGAAATGTGATATCCAAGTTCCAGCACATTACACGATTCCAACCATAGAACGCAATGTATGTTGGTAACACAGAAAAGTGGACAATTTGAAGTTGGAGTCCACATTTATGTAAATTCTTGTAAGTATCAGAATATGGGAATTTACTATACAAAAGAGAACCTTATACACAATGCTCTTCACTGTAGCAAAATATTTCAACACACAGAACACAGAGCTACCAAGCTGCTTCATGTGCAAAATACACAAACTCAAATTCACATGCACCTCTTTAAGTGTCTTTTGTACAAAGAAACCAGCAATAACTGTGACAGTAAACACAATGAGTTTCGTTGTTCAGACGCAATGTAACAAAATCAAGTTGCTTTTGGCTCATTCAAAAGTGACCACGACCATTGTAACTGACAGCACAGTCTTCTTAGGCAGGACATCATGTTGTTTGATAAACAGAGAAAGAATGAAATCTTAAAGCAGCTATGTGTGCAGGCAGCAGGAGAGGACAAATATGTCTGGAGGAGAGTCATCTTTCTTGCTAAAACTGAGGTTTCATGTTTTTACCTCAGTACATCAACTTTATTCCAGTTAAGGCCCCTTCTGGCACACACATCTTCACATTACATGTTGTTTCCTACCCATAACTGTAAGTACCTCCACGGCTGCCTGCCGTAAGACAGCACATTGTGTACTGTAGGCGTTCTATGAAGAACTGTATTTTTTGTCGGTTAATAGTAAACAATGCAGAGCGTGCCACACTGTATGACTGTTTGTAACCAACCTGACCCCCCTCTATGTATTTCCTGTGGACAAGCCCAAGTAAAACCTTGTGAGACAAGACAGCAAACAGCCTGCACAAATATTCTGGAGAAAACTTCTGCCTCCATCTTCAGGGCAGAAGAGACATTTTTCAACAAACTACACAATGTGTCCATCCAGAAGGCTGTACTACTGAAAATGACTGTCACACAAACCACAAATTTCAGACACTAGGAGCATAATTAACACTATTTAGACATGTTGTTGCCAGCTGCAACAAGCAGCATGAACCTGACAACATCTGACAATTTGCACCATGGTAGGTTGACAAACTTTGGTTCTAGCAATTTGGTTCTAGCTTTGTGACAACTCACATAAATAAAATTTTGACATACAGTAATCCCTCAGTTTATGAGTTTAGTTCTCACCTCAAAAAATGTTCATAAGTGGAACACTTAAGAAACGAAAATTAATTTCCCATTAATTCTTGTATAATAAATTTTAATTGGTTCAAAATGTGAAAAAATTTGTCCCAGAACATACAAATTTTACCTTAATACAACACAGAAAGGTACCTTGTGTAAAACAATAATATTCCAGATCAATTACTACATTCAAATAACACTTCTAACCAAAAACATATGCATAAACAATAAAGGTGTGCATAAAATATACTACCCTCATAACAAACTTGGTACACAACAACTCCTTAAGATTTCACTGATGCAGAATGATTAACACTTGGAACAGCAGGAACTACACTACACAGACAGACGTCACGATGCTGCTGCTGCTGGTTCAGGCTGCCAACAATCTGCACACTCAAGAGATTCTGGGAACCAGTGACAGCTTAGGCGAAGCACCACAGAACACAATCAGTATGTGTGAGAAAGGACCTTGTATGGGCAAAAACTGGCTATCAAATTGCAACATGTGTAATAATTTGTACATAATGCATAAGTAAAACTTCATAAACCAATTGCTCAAATAATGAGGGATTACTACATAATACATACACCACCTTACTTGTGATAAATATTAAGCCATATAATTATCATTGCCATTACTGCATAAAAAAAGGAAATACACTCACAATAACGGAGGAACAGACTCAATTTAACAGCAATCTGACTGACACAGTGTGGCTCTGAGGATTCAAATCGTCTGTGATGGGGCGCTGTGTCCGAGTAAAAGCAGTTCCCAACATTTGAAACAACCGCAGTGCCGTCGGGCAGTCTAAGGACAACATGCCGTCTCATTCCTCTGACAAGTAACCAATACTGACCCTTCTTACAACACAAATGTCTGTTCATTTTTTAACTTTACTTTTATTTCCTTTCATTCATGTAAACTTTTTCATTAACACTGTATTTTGTTTCACTCTACATTCCAACTTGCATTCCCAGTCCTTCCCCACTAGCCCACCACTGCACCGCCCTCAACACTTGCACCTGTGTAACACAGTCAACCCTCCTGAGTGGCTATTTGTCTTGGACGGCTTGAACCTAAATATGAAGGCACTACAATTCTTACAAACATCAGGAACCACACACCCTACAATTCTTACAAACATCAGGAACTACACACCCAATGACAAAGTGTCACTTCCCAGGAGACTCGAATCTTCCACACACTTTGGCTGTAAGTCAAGCTGTGTTAACTGCCACAAGAACCATCTTACAATACATTATTGTATAGTGTCAGCTAATATCAGAGTCCCAAAACCATGATAACCTAGGATATGATGCCGTGTAGTTCTGCAGACATGCACAGTAGCACCACTCAGTGGGTGTGACTGTCACTGTGTTCAGCTGTGCAGAAGTTTAATGCTGCCTTGTCTGAAAACATCAGGCCAAGCACATCTACGTATACTTCTACCAGCTTAGCAGTGCTTCCAACTTACATTTGCAGGTCTACATCCCACACCCCTCCAGTTCTCATGCTTGTGCCTGTGATTACACTTGCTGTGTCCACCTTAAGGATACATCTTCAGCAGGATCCACAGTTCTTCTGCCCTGATAATGGACACAATGAATTCTACTGAAATGATGGTACAAAGAAATCTAAAAAGACATTTCAAGTGACTGCAGCCAGGATGTGACAGCTTGGTTCATGATGGTGTATCAAATCACTTGTCAGCAAGGTGCTTCTGAAGGAGTCAAAACAGATGGAGATCAATGAGCACAATACTGGGAGACTGCAGGGAGGAAGGGGTCCATAACGTCCCTGCCACAGTGCTGTAACGCATCACAAGTCTGGTTGACAGTGTAGGGCCAAATGATTTCCTCTGAAAACCTCTTACAAAGCACCGGACTAGCAAGCAATTTGCAACAGATGACGATGTGAAACAAGCTGTCACCTCCAGGCTAGACATTGGACACCAATTTATTCTATGTTGGGATACCAGCCTTGGTACCTGCGCACGTTTGTTCTTTATTGGTTAAATCTCAACTGTGACCACATAAAGTTCTGGCGTGTGCCCTCCGCTGCCATTCACATGCCATGTATATACAAAAGCCGAAATAAAATTCTTGGCAACAGTTCTTGTTGCCCTATCTTTTGAAACATCCTGCAAACATATCTACCAAACTGCACGGCATCACAACCCAACACTCTGCATTACAAGAACATCACATCTCATCAACATCATTCAAGCACACTTCAGCACAATGTAGTTGCCCTATACATGTCACAACTACTTCTTTGATATTTGCAAGGAAGAATCTAAGCTACATATTTATATATATATATGATACAAGCTATGTAGTGGGTCCCTGTCACCACGGCATGGCGCGTCCTCAGGTTGCGGATAGAGGAACGGCCTCCGATAAGGAGGGCAGCTGCGAATAAATTGAATAAGCAGTCGCGGACAGCCGA
>Ga0123355_10010390_pt1 | contig 14265 bp, 11 predicted proteins | sample TergutEmb28metaG_3_FD_89872 | JGI IMG/M metagenome (GOLD analysis project Ga0123355, IMG submission 89872) | Embiratermes neotenicus P1 segment gut microbial communities from Petit-Saut dam, French Guiana - Emb289 P1 | ecosystem: Host-associated > Arthropoda: Insects > Digestive system > Gut ...
ATTCTTTAGATATGTTATATAATAAATAGACTGCCTTTTGTAAGTTCTCTTCTGTGTCAGAAATAATAAACTGGTCATCTGCAAATAACAGTGTGTTGAAAATTAACTCTTTAAAATATTTACATGTGGGGAACCGCGGTGGCACAGTGATTAAGGTGCTGTGCTACAAATCGGAAGGTTGCTGGTTCGATCCCAGCTGGTGTTATTGGAATTTTTCATTGACATAAAATACTTCCGATCGCACTATGGCCCTGGTGTCGACTCAGCCTCTAACAGAAATGAGTACCAGGAACATTCTCTGGGGGTAAAGGCGGCCGGTGCGTAAGGCTGACAACCTTACTACCACCCTGTGCCGTTATCATGAAATCTGGGAACCTTACCTTCCTAGAACCTTCTGGGACACTCCCGGCCTGTAACGGGTTTGTTTTTTTTTTAAGTACATATTCTGCCATGTTCGGCGCTAACGCTGTGCATGCAACAAGTTTATAACCAACTAATTGTTTATAGGTATTCAACACAGAAAACACTCCCACTTGTTTCGCCTGTTGTCTTTTGATATCTTCAGAGAGTATCTATACTGAAAGACGTCTACGATGTTATTATACAGCTCTGTCGTATACGAACTGGCAGCTAACCATTACATTATATAAAAATTACGTTACACTTGTTTTATTCAAGACAGTTATTTTACAAAAATTTTTTTATAACACTGTACGTACATCTTTTAATGACGACCTGCCAATATATATTTACCATTCACATACAACAGAGCTGTATAATAAAGTTGTATACGTCTTTCAGTTCTGATATTTCCTGAAGATGACTATTGACAATAGCCGAAACATGTGGGAGTGTTTTCTGTTTCCTGTTATGCGTGTACAGTTTGTTGGTTATAAACCTGTGTTATGATCGTCAGCTGCACGGATGGTGTCCAGCATTCAACTACATTTGTTTGTCTCTTGTGATTACCCACAAAAATTTTCATTTCCCTAAGCAATTCTAACAGCTTGGTATTTGTAAGGGGCACAGATTATTTTCTGTGAGGTACGAAGGAATCTCTATGTATAACGTGGGTACATTTCTCTGAATTTTCCAGGCAGTTCTCGTTTTTATGTCCGGTAAATGTAGCCTAGCTTTACCGAACAGAAAAGCAGGCACTGCCTGGGATCACTGACAGAAGTAAATTTTCCCTTCCCGCCTATAATAATAAATGCAATATTTCTAATTACACCTCTTCTTCTTCTTTATCGTTTTATCATCTTCTTCTCGCCTTCTGTCTGCAGTTTGCGCAATGTCAGTCCCGTGCGATCTGCAGTTGTGTTCCAAACTGCTGTCGGCATCACCGCCCGCATGTCAAGTTTGAAAGTAAACCGAGACCCACAAAATGTTGTTATTTAAGCCTCTTTCACTCTGCCAACACAGGGTGGAAAAGGCTTTGCGGTCAAGAGGTGATGTTCACAACTTGTGCTCAGAAAGTATCCTCTTAGAATCTCGGCAGGGCCGCATAGAGGTTGGCGTTTCTCCTGGTTTTAAACTTTGCCTTCAAAAATGCTGGGATAGTTCCCCAGAAACCATGACCGGCTTTGTTGTACATCTTTCTCGTTCATTTCGATGCTGAAATCTGAGCTTTAGAACGCGTTTTTACTTAATGCACAAGTGTAATTATGGCACTTGCAGGATGAACGCTGACAGTCAGGTGCATACGGCGCGCAGCGTCAAAGGCAACGGGAACAGACACAGAAATGACGAGGAATCTGAGGGACCCTACGAGTTGGGGCAGTATGGCTACGGTAAGAACAGCGTGAAGCTTCTGCACGTGCGTCGCGACGGTCCTTTCCACACCATCCGCGAGTGCGAGGTCAGCACGCACCTGAAGCTGCTCTCAAAGAAGGACTTCATGGCTGGCGACAATAAGGACATCATTGCTACCGACACACAAAAGAACACTGTTTATATCCTGGCCAAAAAGTACGGGGTGAGTCCTTCAAGGTATTTGCCAGTGTTTGATAATTTTGTCCCTTACATTACACGTGTAGGTCTGCAGCATCATAGACAGGTAGGAAAATGAAAGTTGAGGGTAGGCCTGCAAGTCCTCAGGGATGTGGTGCTCTGACGCTGTGGTACTTCCCAACGTCCTGAAGGACGGTGGTCCGTCCATTCTTTTTGTACCGCTTGACCCTGAATATGAAGATAACACAGTCCTTCGAAACTTCGCGAACTACTTACCCAGCGACACAGCGCCTCATCCCAGAATGCTTCAATCTTCAGCAGCACCGCTGTGAGAACCTAAAATTTCGTGAATTAAATAAATTTATTGAAAAATTAATAATAGATTATATTCCGGGAAAGCTTCTTACCCTGCGGTTCAGAATTCTTTGCCATCGCTTCTGCTATCCAAAGACGCAAATATTGAAATATACAACACTATAATGTTACCTGGCTGAGTTGAGCGTGTAGCAAGCATGGAGTTCTGAGGAAGGTGTACAGAATCTTTGAACCGAAAGACACAGACAAATGGCCCCTTACGAAGCCGAAGTGTAGATGAAAAGCTGGCTGGATCTTTAAATGACAATGGATTGCGTGTGAGAAGGTGAGCAAGACTCGTCTGGCTCTGGATAGGGTCTGATGTTGGGGTCCTATAAACACGGTAACGAAAATTCGGGTTGTGTGATAAGTGGAGATATCTTTTAACTTGTCAAGAAGTGTGCTGTGTGCAGTCACTTCCACAGCTGATAAACGTCGTTAAATAAAAAGGAGCTCACGAATGTGAAAACTTCCCTACATTTGAGTTTCGTGAGTGTTCTGTAGTACCAAGGTCTTCTGTGTTCAGCGACCCTGTAGTCAGGTAGATAGGTAGGTGGATAGGTGGGTGGTAGTAGAGGGTGAGTTGGTGTGTACTTGGGTAGGTGGGTGGCAGTGTTTCGGAAGAGCACACTACCTCCTTCCATCTTCGGGGTACATTTTGCAGGTGAAGTCTCCAGAAGAGTTCGCTTTGCTGGTGTGCAGCCACTTCTTGTACACCTATAGACACGTGACTGAGGCGTCTGTTCACGTGGAGGAGTATCCATGGGAGCGTCTGCAGTTCGACGACCATGATCATAACCACGCTTTCATTTTCTCTCCTACGGTTTTCCGCTTTTGCAAGGTGACCCAGAGAAGGAACGGTGAGTCGAGATGCAATCATTAGACACGTTAAGTTACGGCAAACAAGAGCAGCAGATTAGCTCGCACACTTAATGAATAGGAGCATTGTGCGGTCTGTGTCACTCTGTACAGCCTGTGCCAGTCTGTGCAGTCTGTCACACCTGCTGCACTTTGTGTCACATTCCAGTCACGGCCTTGGAAATCCAACAGTTCTCCGTTCTGGCTGCCTTTCGTAAAAACCGGAATAAATAATCAAACAGAGAAATATAAAAAATTATAGAAACTGCACAAATTAAACTTAGTGAAAACGTGTGAGAAATCTGTGAAGGGTCTTCAGTTATATCAATGATTGCAACCTCATTTATTTGTTTGTTTACTTATTTATTTGTTTTATTCTGTGACTCACTAGATAATGCATAGCCGAAAGGCAGTAATGACTTCGAAAGAATGTGTGGAAATAGTCGTGGCCCATTTTCACACAGTCAGAGCATTTGTCTAGAAAGGCTGAGAAGAAGAATTTCCAAGGCAGATGAGTCAGGACTGACCTTTAACCTTGGCATTCCCAACAAGAAGCAGCAGTGCTGTCCTTCGCCCCGCGTCGCCTGACCAGCTGCGAATATTCATAATCCGGACACTAAATACGTACCATTTTCTTGTAGGAGTCCCGGAGAACAAATTTTACACGAATATCGAAAATTGGATTTTGGATTTCTTTTAAATGAACTTCCATTATTGCTTCACCAGCCGTCTCTAACCTCTTAAGTAGAGTCAACCTTATGAGCAGATTGGCCATCGTACATATATGCTATCTGCCTGAAAATGATAAAGTTCTGCTTTTCTCCAAACGATTTTTTTTATGATTCTCGAAGCGAAGAGCTTTTATTTGCCTGTCAGTATTTACCGGTTGTTCTTAATAATGAAAATATTAAGTGAAGCAAAAATTGGATGTTCAAATGTTATTTGAAAGTACTTCAAACTATAAAGTTTCAGTATCTTTTCTAACTCAGAGCGCCCCACCATCATCGGCGGGCTACGAGACTTGCGCGTGTTGAAAACGACGCAGTCGGCCTTCACCGATTTCATCCAGGATGAATATAGCACGCTGCCTGACGCCAATGACCGTATCTTCAGCACCGTTGTGACGGCTACGTGGGAGTATTCAACGGCGAACGACGTGGACTTTGACGGTGTCTGGTGAGTGGCAGTGACGCGTGGCGGGATGTACGGTACAAGAAGCTGGTACATACCATGTCAGACTGTACCCTGAATGTAGTGCGAACAGCGAAACTGCCCTTTTTTGCTTCAGATATGGTTGCTGTCCATGTCAAGACCACAAGATATGACACCTGTTTGGTTGCACTTACCTACGACATACCAGTAACAACAATAAACACCCTCAAATAGGGTAAAAAGCGTGAAAGTTTATTTTGCGCGAAACACAGCCCCTGATTTGTACACATAAAATAAATTAATCTATAGGACAACAGATTCGTTTCATAAAGCACTAAAGCCCCCAAACCTTTTTAACGAACGACAGGTCTTGACTGTGCTGAGAGTGAGCTGTGCAATAACAGGAGAGTGGAGGAAGCCGACTTGCCAAACCCATGATCAAATCCCGATTCTTCGACAGCAGCTGCTAGATGTCGAAATAATGGTGCTGTAGTGGGTATCACGAAAGCTCGAATTTCGGAACATCCAGAAGCTGCAATGTAGTAACTAACACATTCACTTGAGAGGGATTCAGACTTTGGCGCTTCAAAACTGCGGGGATTTATATTTCTGTCAGGTTAAAGGTAGGCGACTGCTTGTTCATTAACCTGAATTTGCGGATGGTGAACAGTCATCATGGGCCGGTGCAGTAGACCCACTAGCGGTGACAGCACATTCCGCCTTAAGAGCATAATACAATGCAATAACAACAACAACAACAACACTGCTAAAGGAGTACCGCGCGATGTAATTCATAGCCTTCACACAGGCGTTCTTTACTTTCAGAATTTCTCACAGTTTCACGGTACACGTCTAAATGTAATTTTATTTGGAAGCAGAAGAGAAGTGCAGCAGCACGGCACAGATATCAACAGCGCTATGTGCAGATCTGCTGTACCGAATTTGTCCGGATCGGAAGAAAGTGCAGAAAACGTGGACAAAATTTTATTTACGCCCTTAAGTAATGTAAGACTTTTTTGGCATTGCTTGTCATGAGACCCGCTATTTATCAGCGGCATTGTGCGGAGATCTTTATAGAATTTCATGCAAAACGAACGTGGAACGTGCGGGTAGAATTTGTTTTTAACCTGAAGTAATATAACAGTCCATTGGCCGATGTTTACGAAACTGACGCTTGGGGAAAAAGTTTGTGACAGCGCCTGTGCCGAATTTCATGAACATCCGACAAAAGACAGTCTCTGTTACTAGGTCACAAACAGCCTTGCGGACGGACGTGGTCTCCACGTGCGGTTTTCTGCTGCTACTTGTAACTGATTAGAGTGATCATTGCGAGCGAGGATGGGAGTAGTGTGGTTGGAGTGAGAGGTTTGTAGTGGCGGGAACTTGGGGGAGTGTAGTGTTGAAGGTCAGAAGAAGGGAGTAACAATTCACTGTGCTAGCCGCGGGAAGAAAATGCAGAAAACTCTGGAGTAGCAACGGCATGCTAAGTGTTGCGCTATAACCGTCCGTAGTGCCAGTGGAGACAAGACAGCTACCTGTTGTACACTGAGCACAGGTAGTGTTTTGGTACAGTTTATCAAATTATCTGTTTATCAATCATCTGATCATTTCATTGACATGATTGTCTCAATGTGTTAAATTTACTGATGTAACTCAAAGTGCAGTAGCAACACCTGACGCCAGCACCACGTCCTTACAGCCTCGCTCTCCACAACACTGATCCTCTTACCCACCGGCATAGCTTTATCAGGGCCAGAAGAGCGACACCTAAACAAACTGCGCTGAGACAGTAAACTGGGGATCGGTTATATGTTCAGTAACATGTCCTTAATTGGAAGGCAGCGGTTTGTTCAGGCTCAGAGGATACGGTCTTTGTTTCAATATGTTGGGTCTGTTCTACAGGAAGACCGTGCAGGAGTGCATCCTGGAGCAGTTCGCTGGTCCCCCAGACACAGGGATCTTCTCGCCATCCGTTCAGAACACGCTATACCGTGCAGAGAGGGTGATCCTTGACAAAGTAAAACAGGTGAGCATCGGCCAGTCACCGGACTTGACTGGCGTTTCTGTTGGTGCCCGGGAGCTACCTGACCCCAAATGAAATAGTAACAAATGTGCTTATTGCACCCAGCTGCTGCCGACCAGTGTACCGTAACGGACTGCTACAGCTTCCTTCTGAATTCAGTGTTTAGAATGACGCCATATCAACTAATGAACAGATTAAATTTTAAATAAACATCACAATATTACTGCTGCAATTTGACTTAAAATGTTACTAGTTCGGGTTTTGATTTGACAGAAAATTGTCTGCTGCTGCCTATTTGTGCTGTCTGTTGGCCACTTACAGCACAGCAGTCAGACACCGTCACTGCTAAACTATGTAACAAATCGCGATTGTTTTGATCGATTGGTTTTTGTAACCGAGACGGAATTTGTTTACTGCGCCGTACGGACTTGATCTGTAAATAAAATGGAGGTTAATTTTAGTCTTTGAAGTGCGAATATCGTTATCACTTGTAACGTAACCGGATTTTGTTAGATATTTTAACTTCTATCCTCAACCAAATTGGTACTATTGTATAACGGACAAACCGACTGGAATGCAAATATTTATAGCCTGAGCAAGAATGACAAAAGTTTATTCAGACACACATGTCAAAGGTTTTTTTATGAACTTGAAGACTTGCTAATTACAATTGGCTTAAAATATCCCGTTACAAATTCTACCAATGTAATATAAATTACTGTCAAAATAGCGCGTTTTATTTTTCGACACGCACGCATGTGTCTGTTCGGAGGACCGGCAACGACTTACCGTATACAAACAGTCGTCTGCCTGCTTCACTGAACACCACACTATAAACACCTACAAGCCGTGGAGGTATAGATATTCGCATTCTAAATCAACACCGTGCTGTACTGTGGGTGATAGTTTCACTCTCTGCCCGCCTTATCTTATGTCCAACTAAAAAGCCTGCAGTTTCCATTGGTTAGGATGTTGGGTGGATTACGTATTCGACTTTTGGGTCCTTTATCCTGCCTGGTAGGTCCCATATCCGGTCTGGCCTCTCCCATATCCGGTCTGGTGGGTCCCAGATCGACCTGGAAGCAGTGGAGAAGAGGAAATGCTTTTCCCCTGATGGGAGCTAGATCGCGACTGCTGGCTTCTCCGGCCCCATCCTGACATTGTACTATGAGGGAGTGCTGATAAGTCCTTATCCCAACCTACTTCCCGATGTCGTAGGACGGAATCGATAGTGTCGTTGGAAAGAATGGTCTGTTCATGTGCCGAATTGGAAGTCTTTTCTTGTTACAGAGGCTGAAAGGAAGCATGTCAGGCGACGCGCGCGATTTCAACAACATGGAGACGCGAGCTGTCATCAAGTTTATTTTTCTGCAAGGCAAGGCGCCCAAGAAAATTCACGCCATTCTGACAGAAACAATAGGGGAAAATGCACCGTCGTATGCCACCGTCAGAAACAGGGTGGCCCAGTTTAAACGTGGTGATCTTTCCACCTGTGGTACGCCTCGTCCCGGACGACCCAAAACAGTGACCACCCCAGAGATTATTGATCAAATTCACGAGATAATCTTGGAAGACCGCCGGATTTCAGCTAAATCAATAGCTGAGCAACTGGGAATCTCACGTGAGGGAATTGGGTCCATCATTCATGAAGATTTGTACACGCGGAAGCTCTCCGCGAAGTGGGTCCCGAAATGCCTGAACGCGGATCAAAAACGTCCATGGTGCCAGTCGTCTGAGCAACTTTTGAAATTTTTTCGGCGCGATCGAGTTGATTTCCTGTCACGATTGGTGACCATGGACGAAACCTGGTTATATCACTATGAATCAGAGACAAAGCAACAATCAATGGAGTGGCGGAATAGCGGCTCACCCCGTCCCAAAAAATTCCAAGTGCAAAAATTCGCTGTAAAAGTTCTCGCCTCGATTTTGTTGGGATCAAGACGGCATCCTCCACATTGAGTATCTTCCAAAGGGTCCAACTATCAACGCGGAGTAATACTCATCTCTGCTGGTGCAATTGCAGGACATTTTGAAGGAAAAACGCCGCGGGAAGGTCACCAAGGTGGTCTTGTTCTTGCACGACAATGTCCCGTCTCACCGGGCACTTGCAACCAAGAAGAAACTGGCCTACCTGGATTTCCATTGTCCTGATCACTCACCCTATTCTCCGAATCTGGCCCCGTCGGACTACCACCTGTTCCCTGGACTAAAAAACAATTGAAAAATCGCCATTTTTCGTCTGACATGGAGGTCATTGCTGTCGCGTAGACCTGGTTGGACGGACAAATTTCTGAATTTTTTTTCAGTCGCTTGCACAAGTTAGAGCAACTGGTTAAGAAGTGTATTGAGCTTCATGGGGAGTATATTGAATAAATTCCGAGTTTGGTAGCTGTAGGTTTTTTCTTCCTGGTCGGGCTAAGGACTTATCAGTACTCCTTCATAGCACTGCACTGCTCTGCGCCACATGTGTTTGAGGTCTGATAATACATTTATGTGTGTGTGTGTGTGTGTGTGCAGATCAGCCGTATCGACATGACGATGCCCAACAAACACTATTTCACGCTCGATTTGTCGAAGTTCCCTCAGAACGTCGTCCAGGGGGAAAATAAGGAGGTGTACGAGCCGGTGGACAAGCCGAGCGGCATCATACACGCCATGTTGGAACGGAAACAGCAGGTCATGGCGAAGTTGTAGTTGTATTGTTGAGATGTGTCCACTGTTGTAGCTGTAATTTTGAGGTATATGTATTTGTACTGTTAAGGTATGTGTACTGTTGTAGCTGTAATGTTGAGATATGTGTACTGTTGTAGCTGTAATGTTGAGATATGTGTACCGTTGTAGCTGTACTATTGAGATATGTGTACTGTTGTAGCTGTACTATTGAGATATGTGTACTGTTGTAGCTGTAATGTTGAGATATGTGTACCGTTGTAGCTGTACTATTGAGATATGTGTACTGTTGTAGCTGTACTATTGAGATATGTGTACTGTTGTAGCTGTACTATTGAGATATGTGTACTGTTGTAAAGGTGGTATTCAGAAGTGTGTGCTGTTGTAACGGTAGTGTTCAGATGTGTGTACTGTTGTAGACTGTCCAGACTGACTTGTATGGTGACGCAGGAAGGAGTCAGATCGTTAGATGCATATGACCAGCAACAAACATATTCTAGTTAAAAATTCACGGAGCGAAATTACATTTATGTCCTGTGGTTGAGAATAAATACTATTATTTCTTATGTTTTCCCTCTCGTTAGGGGTGTACATTCGTAAATATGGTTAGAGCTTGTTATAAACTGAACGACTGGGAAATTATGACATGTGGACAGTTTTAAATGTAGCGCCTGAGAACCGTTTTTGACGTGTCGTTGTTGCTTCTTCCGCAAGTTTAGCCCTGAGTTTAGAAACCCTACCGAAGATGACATAGTCAAATCCGATTTATGGGCGAGACAGCACTATCAGCTGTGAATGATGTCCAATTGTAGGACAGACAGTGGCGTCTGTGCCCTTTACTGTGCATATACGCTATTATATCTACATGTGTAATTTTATATGTGTTGTATGTGTCACCCGCAACCCCCAAGTGGGGACTTTGGCGTACTTCTGTGCCTTTTGTAAGTGAAAACAGGTTTCATTGTTCCAAGACACTTTCATTGGGCTGCTTGTCCCTGAAGAAAAAGGCACTAAAATCCGTCGAAACGTAGGTGACTGTCGCTAGGCGTGGCGTAACATCCCAGAAGATTTGAATCTTTTGCCACAATGCTGTTATGCTTCTTGTATCTGTGAGGGCGGAATGTCACTGTGCGGCTTGTCATCTGCATTTAGAAGGCAGAGACGGTGTCTTGCGAACCGTCGCCTATCGCTAATGATGACGTGAGAAGTTGTCGTATAGGCGCCTGTGTTCTTATGATGCTAGCCTGAATAATGGAAGATTCTGATGTACTCAAGTAGCTGCTTGACTCCATCTTGAGAACCTTTTGTGTAATTTGAGAAATCATTATGGTGTTAACAAAAACGCGGAAAAGGGCTGTATACTGAGCCAGATAAATCGAATCGGCACATTTCTAACCCAGTTCTGTAACATCAATGTTAATGTTATCCACTCATCTACCATTACATCTTTACAAGCCATTCTTTATTGAAATTTGTACCAACTTCTCATCATTCCTAATTGTGCTATATACTTACCTCATTTATGCCCTAATAGTATTTGCACAAAGTACAAACTGCTGATTATAGTGACTGAGGGTTTTAAGGGGTCTACCGCCATCAACCTTTCGAACTGTGGGGTCGTAGTTTGGCATCACACTGAATGTTACCTGTTGTGGTCTGTCGAGTTCTACGTCTCGCTCTCCAGGATTCTACTGCGGACCTACCCAAAAGACATTGTGAAATTTACTGAATGTCGTTACCAATATGTACGGTAGCCACGACTCTTAAACCCATGTGCCAGTATTGCTGTAAGTTACTGTATACGATTCGAATCCTGACTGCCACTATTTGAGTGCATACTTTTACCAATATGAACGGTAGCCACAGCAGGTAAAGTAAACTATCCTGCATTTCCCACAACATTTCACAGACCGATTCTCTAGAGGCTGTCCAAAGGACTGATTTCGCCTTGCCACTGGCCTCTCTAATTGCCAAGCAGTACCAATATGTATAGTCAGTTAAAGGTATAACAACCTAAACTTGTCCCTATGCACACCGTGGTGGCACATAAGCAGAGCAGTTGTATAGCTCCCACTTCACACCCTCAGCAATAGACGCTGTTCAATGGTCACGTTTCCTCCCCGGCCGTTTTACTCCAAGTATCCATTTAATAAGTCACGGGGCGGGCCGCATGTTTATTTGGAAATTGTGGAGAAGTAAATATTATCTTGTTCCTGCCGGGAAGAGAATCCCGGATTATCCAGCTCGTGTGCTAGCCAGTATAACGACTGACCTACCCACCTCTAAGTATTAAACCAAGAGCAAATAAATAATTACATAAGTAAATACGTATAACTTCCTGTCAGCAGCTAGGCAATCACATCCTGATTACAGCACGTTGGAAATTGCATGACTTCAAAAGGTCTTAAATGTTGACAATTGCTTTATTTCTTTACCAATGTTTGCTTCATAATAAAATTCGTGATTTCAAAAATAATACACAAACAGAGGGTTCACGGACAGTGTATACGTCAGACGCGTCAAGACCGACCTCCGTTGGTGACGTGTTAAGTCTGCTGCATTATTTGGTTGCGGTAGGTCTGTTTCGTAGTTTTACTCCGTTGTTCCAGACAGATTTCGGGAAAGAATCAATGGAAATAAACTGTTTATTATGTGTGTTTTTATCACAAGACGGACAGAGAGGTTAGTAGCTTAGTTAAGATGTGTCGTAGTGGGGGGTGTTTGTTGCGATGAATCTCAGTTCGGATTTGTCCATCCTTATCGCGTTCAGTGTTTGTCACGGCTTCGAGCGGAAGTCCATGTTTGTCGGCCTGCAGTGCACACGGCTTTCGCCGCAAAGGTGCGTCCTGTAATTCTCGTCGACGCTTCTTCATGCGGCGTTGCATTTGGTCCGACGACAAATGCTTAATGAATGTGAAACCGGATCGGGGCGTGTGAGGAACGCCGTCGGCCAGTTTCTGGTTCTGTGCCACTAATCGCCTGCAATGACTGAGGAAGGGCATGGAGACCTCAGGGGGACAGCCGGCCATCTAGCCGAGACTTGAAACCTGAACCTGCGGAATACGAAACAGGGTTGTCAACCATACAGTTGGAACAGCTAATTCATCGTCACTCACCAAAGAGTTCATGTTGCCGACCAGTTGAACAGACGCTACAATTCTCACCGCTGACAATGCCAGTAGTACTGTACTAAGGCAGCGTCTAATCACGTGACTTCTAACTCAAATCAGACCCATTAGCGCTGAGCACACCCAATTATATTATTCCGCGGGTTTTCTTTCGCTTCAAAATGGAAGAAGAAAGTGATTCGGGCCAGTTTCAATTGGCCCAGGGATTGACGGGATGTGAAGCCGTAGAGCCGAACTGTGATTTGAAGGAACTTCCTACATTCGTGTGCTTGGCGACACAGAGACAAACATGCCAGATTAGAGGGTACTACGTGTCCCACCCTGCGTGGACAGCAAATTAAGCTACCAATATTGTCTGATATGTACCGGGTGTCTCAGAAGCCGCTGTAGGTGAATGGCCATGTACTGGACTGTCGTCATATTAGCTCGCATTTAGTATTTCACTTGCAGCTGTTGGTAACATTGTGGTTGCATTAGCTGTTCTTTGTAGCTCCTTTTCTGTGGCCGGTCGTTGGCTATACGTAAGTAACGTAGCCCCTTTTCTGTGGCCGGTCGTTGGCCATACGTAAGTAACGTAGCCCCTTTCTCGACTCCACGCATCAACAATGGGCACGTCGCAGTTTCTGTTAACCTAATGATGGTGGCAGCAGGTGTCCACAGTCTGCCGTATGACACGGTGTCGTGTGAAAGAACGTAGCTATCTGTGTCATATTATCTATCTACTGTGCATTCGTGCGGATTTTACCCTGCATCATCCCTTAATATTACGACGATAGTCTAGGAACAAATCTGTCCTGATGATGCAGGCAGAGGCGTGCTTCTGTCAGGTTATACAGCAGTCGGCAGTTTTCTTGCTTGTAGTCGCGGGAATTCCAAACGCAGCAGAGCTGTCTCCCACTGCACGTTGCTCAACCCTTGCTCATGCCGCGGTGCCTCTGGCACTCCCAACTTCCTCTTCCAGCACATCTCGTTCCTCCCACTATGTCAACACCCGCTTAGTTTCAGTTTGCTAATGGCGAGCCTACTTAATCTGTGTTTAACACTTCTTCAAACGTACATCGCCTCCTCAAAATGTTCTGCAACCATTACCAGCCAGAAGCTGGCTCAAGACACTGAAATGATTCTGAGGCCTGCGCGCATCTTGGTGACTGTCTTAAATGTCACCTACTGGCAACAGTGTCTGAGTGGCTATACGTACGACCATCCGCAGTTTCCTTTCACACAGCCAGACAGCACTTCTGGACACACCAACCAGGTAAGATTTCCTGCATGAGAGTGACGCAGTGACAAACACCTCGCATTTCCGTTTCAAATTATTTTTGCTTGAGGCAGCTAATGGCATCTTGCACGCATTTCTTAACACAGCCTTGAAAGCGCAGTTTGTGCAGTGACCAGGCTATTGGCTGGACGTCACACGAATCGTGGTTCGATTCCCGGCGATGGCAAGAAATGTCTTTCTTTTCCAAGGCGTCCAGAACGACTCTGGGGCCCTCCTAGGCTCCTGATCAGGGGGCACAGGCGATTCTTGTCGGAAGGTGAAGCGGTAGGGGCGTAAAGCTGACTACGCACCCCATCTAGATTTGAGGTTAAAAATTTGTGTAGCTATACCTCCTGCCTTCATGCCGTGTACAGAGACAATTCTGCCTTATTGCTTTTTCATACGCAGTGCGTAAACGGTAAATAAAATTATTGCCAACGTAGGGTTATTACGGTTACAAAATAGCAGTTAAATCGCCAGTAATTCGCCCAAGTTGTTATTGACATAAACGGTAATGAAATTATGAAATTACGCTTTTGTTGTGACAATATCATGAATTTTTATTGACGAGCGATCTGTGTGCTAGTTAAGTTCTGTGTGTCAGTTACATTCTGTGTGCCAGTTACGTTCTGTGTGTCAGTTACGTTCTGTATGCCAGTTACGTTCTCTATGCCAGTTACGTTCTGTGTGTCAGTTACGTTCTGTATTCCAGATACGTTCTGTATGCCAGTTACGTTCTGTGTGCCAGATACGTTCTGTATGCCAGTTACGTTCTGCGTGTCAGTTAAGCTCTGTATGCCAGTTACGTTCTGTGTGCCAGATACGTTCTGTGTGTCAGATACGTTCTGTGTGTCAGATACGTTCTGTGTGCC
>Ga0123355_10010391_pt1 | contig 14265 bp, 9 predicted proteins | sample TergutEmb28metaG_3_FD_89872 | JGI IMG/M metagenome (GOLD analysis project Ga0123355, IMG submission 89872) | Embiratermes neotenicus P1 segment gut microbial communities from Petit-Saut dam, French Guiana - Emb289 P1 | ecosystem: Host-associated > Arthropoda: Insects > Digestive system > Gut ...
CACACACACACACACACACACACACAACTATGCGGTATTTAAAGTGCGTGAAGAATAGTTGATCGGCTCCTGACTGTAACATGGTGTAAGCTGGTCCTTAAAGGGCAAGTAACACATACATCTATTTGTTATTTAACACATATGCCAGATTGTCTCCTCCTACATGAATTATTGTGCTACAACACTCAAACTACTAGTCACAAGAATGCAACTTGTTACTGCTGTATTGCCGAAATTGTACGTTAGTTTGCAGCAGGAATTGATATCGTATGGCAGGACGTGTTAATATCCTTTCAAGATCCAGACTAGTACGATTTTTCGCTCAGTGTTGAACTACAAAGTGAAACAGCCGTACGAAGAGTCGAAACCAAACTTTTGTATGCATATCATGTTGCCATGTAACGTGACAGCCTCCTCCAGTCGTTCCAACACTACACCATTACAAAGAGGGCAAACAATTCTAAACGCCCTCGTTATATAGCGTATATTGTCTTAAACTGAACCTGGGCATATCGGAAACCTGTATTTACCGGAAAACATGTACAGAACCGAGGCTCTAGATTCTCCAGAATCCAAAATTCTAGTACCTGCATGAAAAAGGGACCTGTACGCAACGGGAAAAGTTGGTCACTTGCGGTTCCGTTATAAGTAGGTCTTACAGTAAAGGTAAATTTAACTTAGAACAGGCTACGAAGGCCCAGAAGGGGAGTAGAATTATAGCTCTACTCTTAATTTAACCTCGGCGCCAGATATGGTGGGTGTTCAACGCCACGCGCCGGCCGCTTTAACGCCGGAAAAAATCCGGTACCCATTGTGTGGGAGGCTGGGTGTGCCCCAGGACCTGTCTGGAAGGGTACCCCCACCAGGATTCGATCCCCGTACTTTCCAGCCAGTAGCGAGTCGCTATACCGACTGAGGTTTCACTGTACCATTATTATATTCTTCTGGGATGTTAAACAATGCACACTAGAAGCAATTTACAGACATTTCGAAGTACCGAACAGCCTAAATCTCCGTTCTTTTATCTTGCGTTAACACGCATTATTCGTTCAGCACTTCGTGCTCGAACCCACTTTATCCTATACAAACTGACAGTATCAGTGTCAGCAGGTGGGCAGTATGACTGTTTATGTATGTTAACCTTTCAAAGCCTACTGGTTACGTGATGTACCACCAGTTTAACATTCAACAACTGTAAGCTCTGCCCAACTGTATTTATGTGTTTTGTATTTATCTGAGAAAAAACAGCGACTTGTGCCACTTACAGCATAAACTGATTGGTTTTTATAACCGAGTTGTAAAGTGTTTACAGCGCGGTACGGACTGGGGCTTTAAATGGAGCGGTCTGAGCTGAGTGTTTAAAGGAATATACTTCAGTCATTTCCAGTCGTAATGGGAGCGCATAAAAGACACTTAACTGAAAAATCAGGTATTCTAAATTCATTCGTTCCCTGGCTTAATATCTTATTTACACTTACTGCTAAGTGAAATCTGATATTTTTGCAAATCTTTTACTACCAACTCTGAAACAACGACGTTTTCCTTTGGGATTTAGTGATTGGATCTAGACACATTTTTATTTAGTCTCTATTCTAACTCGGGAGGTTCAGTGTCTTTCGGGTCAATCTGTACATGACGATATTTCTAGTTCTTACTGCTAAAAGGTTCCTCCCTTCCTAACTAACGTTTGGTAACATAGTGGTCACCAGTGTTTCGAAACAAACTGCTGCGTCCGTCTTCTTGGTGCGAAGGGGGTACCACGTTCTTCCATAAATTTGATGCGGCCAATGGTTGTCATAAACCAAAAGACCACAACCATAATCACTTTCCTTTCTACCGGGATGCTGTGCCTGTTCCAATCACCCTACATGAGGGTCTTAACATTTTGTGCCGGAGAAAAACTAGTACGTCAGTAGCAGAGAACTGAAGGACCAAGTGTACGATTTTGCTAGCGTCAACGCAAGGACGGTGCGCGATGTATAGCCGTGAGACGGCTCCACTCACCCTATTTGTGGTACTGCACTGCCTGTAATGCAATGTTGCAGGTCAGTACTGATTTACTCCTCTAAAACCTATTGGTTACAATAAGGTGCTTATCGTCATTTTAACCATTTGACGCCTAACGACCTCTATAGTGGTCGTACCGCACCGCTAAACTCTAAATATTGCATTTTATATATTTATTCAACAAATACAGGTACTGAATATTTTAAACATGGTATACACTCTCTGTTTTTTTCTCTTAAAAATGCAGTCTGTTTCATTATTCCTACTTATTTGGTTCCTGTTTTATTCACATTTTATATACAGGGTGTGTTAATTTAAAAAATTAATTCCGGCGCCAAAATGTTAACATTCAGCAACACTATGTTCTGCCCACACTGTATTTATGTGATTTGTGTGGATCTGAGAACAAACAGCGATTATTTCCTCTTACAACATTAACTGACTGGTTTTATAAAAGAGGTTTAGCCCTCTAAAACCCAGTGGTCACTATTTATACCACCAGTTTAACATTCAACATCTGTACGCTCTGTCCAAACTGTATTTATGTGTTTTGTATTTATCTCAGAACAAACAGCGAATATTTCCCTGTGCAATATTAACTGACGGGTTTTTGTAACCGAGATTTAACCATTTACAGCCCGGTGGTCACTATATTTAACACCAGTTAAAATTAAAAAATTCTAGGTTCTGCCCACACAGTGTATTTATGTGTTTTGTATGGATCTGAGAACAAACAGCCATTATTTCCCTATGCAACATTAACTGATTGGTTTTTGTAACCGAGATTTAACCCGTTACAGCCCGGTGGTCACTATATATATCACCAGTTTAACATTCAAAAATTCTACAATGTATTTATGTGTTTTGTGCATATCTCAGAACAAACAGGAATTATTTCCCTATATAGCATTAACTGACTGGTATTTATAACCAAGGTTTAACACCCTAAAGATAAGTGGTTAATATATGTACCGCCAGTTTAACATCCAAAAATTCTACTTTCTGCCCATAAACTGTACACGTATTTATGTATTTTGTGTGTATCTCAGAACAAAATGCGTTCATTTCCCTGTGCAACTTTAACTGATTGGTTTTTGTAACCGAGATTTAACCCTTTACAGCCCGGTGGTCACTATATGCACCACCAGTTTAACATTAAAAAATTCTACGTTCTGCCCACACAGTGTATTTATGTCGTTTGTGTGGATCTGAGAACAAACAGCGATTATTTCCCTGTACAACATTAACTGACTGGTTTTATAAAATAGGTTTAGCCCTCTAAAGCCCAGTGGTCACTATATATACCACCAGTTTAACATTCAACAACTGTGCTTTCTGCCCACATTGTTTTTGTGCGTTTTGTACTTATCTGAGAACAAACAACGACTTGTGCCACTTACAACATAAACTGATTGGTTTTTATAACCGAGATGAAAAGTGTTTACAGCGCGGTACGGACTGGGGCTTTAAATGTAATTTAAATTCACGTCAGAGTTTAAAGTGTTCAATACAATTGACATTCATCAAGGAACGTAACGATGAACTGGAACATGTAGATCGCACTGGTTTGATCAACTGACTGAACAGATGCAGGATCGTTAACACCAGCTAACGACTTAACCCTTAAACCGCTAACGTGGAAAATGTGGTGAGTTCCTAGTAATGCCAGCAGATGGCAGGTGGAATTTAACTCTGCTTTTACAGGGTTAATGATTGTTGCCAGACCATCCATAAAGTAAGGAAAACTTTACGATTTCAATAAATCACTTTTCCCAATGAAACCTTGGCTGACACAAGTAAGTGCAACAGAAGCACTAAGTCACTTTGACAGGTGCCTATGTCATCTGCCTCACATGGCCACCGCGTCATATCGCGATGCTGCCGCACATAAAGATACACGCCCTTCAACGTCGATAAACGTGCACTATATCTGACTAATGTAAGAGATCGAAGAATTAAACGTAAATTCCCGCTCTTAAAATGGAACAGGCGAAGGAAATTCATTGTGATGGTATCAAGTTCTGCTTTCGTGAAAAATGTTTCTGTGATTAGGATGTTGCAAAAATTCCGTTTATGTGAGACAGACATGATAATACGATGGATTTACTTATTTTCCCCCTACCCCTACAACCCGGTTTTTTTAGTGTTACATCCCAAGATTCTACTTTTATTACTAGATAGCGCTGCATGCTTGATTGGTATTGAAAACTCGCTCTAATCCGTGCTGCGTATCGTTTTATGTAATCAGTGGTATTAGATTTCCTCCAGCAAATTTGTTCTTGTGCATCGAATGTATTGACTCCATGGACTGAAGTCCGTCTTGAGAAGCTACTAATTGTTCAGCTAGTCAAAAACTTCTCCGCTTGTTATGGAACCATATTGTTCACTATCGTCTTCACAAAAGACCAACCTGGTCCCTGCTGTGAACCATAAAATCCACTCTGCAATTTCCCATTCTACTTTTTAAGATAAACTGCAGTATTATCTTCCTGTCTTGCACAGATCTTACAAGTGGTCTCTTTCTTCTACGTTTTGCCATCAGAACCTCTATGCATTTCCTTCCTCCATTATTATGATGCCACGCCCATCTCATCCTCGTGGATTTGATAAGGTTAATACTTTCTGGGAAGAAGTAATGCTCACAAAGTCCCTCATTAAACAGTTTTCTTCAACATCCCATCACTTCCATCCTCTTGCATACACATACACACCTCAGCACCTCTCGTACGCTGTTCTTCATTTGACATTAGAGGTCATGTTCAAAACCACACAAAAAAAGACCGACAATATTATCTTTTTGTTTATATCAATCTGATCTGGATAGTAAATTTCATCCTAGAACAGGCCATGAAGGCCCAGAGGGGGAATAGAGCCATAGGCATATTTTCCCTTTAACCTTGGCGCTAGATGTGATGGGTGCATATGAGCTGAATAGTAGAAAATTTTCCCAAATTTAATCTGTTCTTAACTTCTTCATGGATAACTAACTAACTAACTAACTAACTAACTAGCTAACTAACTGCATGGAGCATGGTCCTTCTTGATAAGCTTATAGTTCTTCGGCTAGCCAAATATTTGCCCGCGTTTTATGGAACCGGAATGTTGATTATCTTGTTTACAATACTCCACCACGTGTCCCGCTCTCGAGTCAAATAAGTCTAGTCCACGAAGCCCATTCTGTTTCCTGAAGATCCATTTTAAATTCTTCCATCTACACCTCGGGCTTCCAGGTGGTCCCAAAGTGGTCCCTTTATATCAGGCTTCCAAACTAAAACTCTGTATGCACTTCTCCTTTCCCTCATACATGCCACATGACCCAGCCAGCCTATTCTTCTTCATTTGATCACCAGAATGATATTTGGTGAATACAAATCTGAATTATTAGTGTCCGAAATTTACTTCATTTTGAAAAGATTTTTAACTGTTTTATGTTGTGATTTTGTTCCACGTTCTGATAATGAGATCCTGAAATACACACATGCTTAATTGTATGAGTGTTTACTTTTAGGCCACGTTCCTTACTAGCGACAAATTGAGCCATGGGACCTAGTCTTCGATTATACTGTATTTTCACAAGCAGCTAAGTAAATTTATAATAACATCTACTCTGCAGCAGCTCCGACTATCCATTAATTTGATCTTTAGCACATGCGGCACAATATACAGTCCTCAGAAACAATATATTTTCGAAAAAAATTTATCTCCTGTAGATATGTACGTTTGTTCAAATGAAGATAGGTGACGCAGAAATGGAAGAAACGGAACAACTTGCGAATAATGAGTTACGTTTGAGTATTCTAGATCAGCACAATATTGCCGAGTATGAAGTGAGAAAGCAAACACTGACCTAGGCTTATATTTGTGTACAAAATTATTTGTTTATTTTTAAATGTAATCATTTTATTTTATCTTTAATATGCTGGGAGAGGCTGTTTTGTGTGCTATCGTATTACTCAAAAGGTCCAGGTTTTCAACAAAGCCGTCACCAGTATTTGAAAAAAATGAAACTTTTTATGTATAAAAGTCTTGGTATACTGTATAAACTTACCGATTGAGTCGTATATGTGGGAAATTTTGTCTTTCATGTCAATTGTTATGAAATTAAGAAGGCTGGAAAGAAGGGGCATATAGTACCATGGGAATTGTGAGAAATTCCGGCAAAATTTTGGTCTGAGAATTTGGAAGGAAAAGACTAAATTTAAGATTGGAGGATAAAAATAGGAAAATCGACAATACAGAACTATTTGTGGAGAAATGTACTGAATTCATATTTTACAATATAATCCAGTGGCCAGTTCTTATGAACAGTGTAAAGAAATTTTATTTTCGATAAAAGGCGAGGACAAGTTCACAGATTGCTTGCTAGTCGAGAAGGACCTTGCTCAATGGGATCAAATCATATAGCATCAATTTTATACACCTCGAAATTCGATTTTACAGTTCGCACGCTTTCACGCTCTTATCCTGTCCCTGAACGTAGAACTTCTGCTAAGGTTTTAACCATTCATTCGACTTTTTTAAGGTGTTATCGTAAAATTGCCAAAAGCGATTTATCATGCCTGCCTGCCTGTCTACCTGCCTGCCTGTCTGTCTGTCTATCTGTCTGTCCTTCCGTCTGCCTGCATGGAACAACTCGGCTCCCACTGGCCGGACTTTCTTGGAATTTGATACTTGAATATTTTTCAAATATCTGTCGAGAAAATCGACGTTTCATTTTCAACGAAAATATCTTGTTATTTTTGTGTGTCGTTGCACAAAATTTATGACAAGAATGACCAGTTTAGTGGAAATGTCTGACGGTCGGGCCCTACCTTTGTGTCCGAAATTTCCGTTCAGGTTTGGACAAACATGGTCCTGAGACAGTACATTGAAAGACGTCCACAGAATTTAATTTTTAAGTTCTAATTTGCACGACACTGGAATTTAACTTTTCAGTTTTATCACACACAGTGCATGTACAAATAATCAATGCCTATTATATAACGTAACAAAGTTATTTTGCTGTTGATATAATTTTTGCGTCCAAACATCTATGTTCAATCTTCCTTCCGTGATCAGATGTCCAGGGTTTTGTATTCACGCTATGCATAAGGTGAAAACAACAATTGGAAACAACAATTATACAAACAGCAAAATAATTTTGTACTGTTTTAAGTGTATCTTAAATATATTTTAACTATAATACTGACCTGTAACATCTAATCATCATAACAATAATTTTAATATGTGGAATTTCTAACATTTAATTTGAAACAAAGCTGCACCTGCTAACGAAAGCTCCATGAATATGGCCATCAGTTAAGGCCGAAACATGTCGGAGAATTAAACAACAAATAAAAGCGTTCTGCAACAAGTTGGTGTTAAATTTTACATAAGTATTCTTCAACTTTGATATTCAGTGCAACATCATTTTATTATTGACTAATTGTACATAATCTTCCGTTAAATGTAACATCATTCATTGGCTGTTGATCTCGTTTTTCGTTCTAAATGATCCCTTATTTAGGCGACTATTAAGAATTTTTGGCACGTTGGTGATATATGACAATCAACAACATACATATAAAGATGTTTAGGCTTAAACCAAGCGTTTGCGACATTAAAATAAAAATTAAAGCCATCAGTTAAAAAAGTGTAGTCAATTTTCATTTATCTTAGATGGCTTACTTATAGTAAGCGTGTAAATTGTTTTCGTGCTAGACTTTCAGGTCACTCCTGATGTACACATTGTATCCACATTTGTCAGTTTCATTCCAATTATCTTGCGCAGTTTCATATCTATGTGGCTATGTATTACCAGAATTACAACTACCGAGCCTCATGAACAAATATATGTAACAACGTAACATATAAATTACGCATAGACGTAACCGAATTTACAGTGTCAGGAGTGGGAAGAAAGGGCACTTTGTTAAAGTAAATATAGATACAAATAGTAAAGAGGTGTTACCGGTGATCCTTGGTTCGAGACCAGATCACAGATAAGCTCAGTCGTTAGATAGGCAAAATTACGTTTGGCTGCATTGATTTCAAAGTTATTAGAATTCGAGTGAAATAGATACTGACGCATGGGACGGAGATTAAAGTGCCACACCGGGAGGTACGGACTTCTTGGCCGTATGGTAGCGAGGAGTTGCTACTAGGTTTACAGCCGTATTGTTACGAGGCGTTGTACTAGCCGTATTGTGGCTAGAATTTGCTGTTAGGTTTGTGACCGTATTGTTGCGAGGAGTTGCTATGAGGTTTATGACTGTATTGTTGCGAGGCATTGCACTGAGCGTATTGTGGGGAGGAGTTGCTATTAGGTTTATGGCCGTATTGTTGCGAGGTGTTGTATTGGCCGTATTGTGGCGTGGAGTTGCTATGAGATTTATGACCGTATTGTTACGACGCGTTGCACTGGCCGTATTGCGGCGAGGGGTTAGTTGAACGTGTGGTCAACGCTCAAAGTTAACACCTCTTTTATAAGAAGGCAAGTGTTCAGAAGCACCCAACCCAGGTTCGAGGAGACACCTGGTTTCGGATCCGCGTGGGTCAGACTGGAAAAAGCACTGGAAGATTAAACAAGATTCGCGAGTGGTAAAACAAAGGTGAGTGCTGTTCGTAATTGATAACCACTATGAAAAATAGAAAGTTCATCAATGTTAAAGACTTGACGAATTTTCCTAACTGTCTTGATAAATAAGTGAGTCTATTAACTGTTAATGTGACTGTGTAAGATCACGTAATATTCCCTGGGAGGGGTCTAGCTCAAGGACTGAATTAGTTAGGCAATGTAGTATTAAAGTTCTTTGGACGCCTGTAGATGACTTGTGTAAATTTGACAATCATTTTAACTGAAGATTTTAATTTTTATCTTAACATTACACCACATAATTTAAGCTTAAAGTTATTCACTTTAATAACGTCCAATATCTGTTACCATCCCTATGTTGCAGAATTCCTACTATCTCTCTAAATTAACGGAAACAGAAATTGTGGCTCGAAACTTATCAGGTATAATAAACTAACCAGCAGCTTATTCAAAATTTTATATGTTATGGAAGGTTATAATAAATTATTCACTGCTTTTTCCAAACCGGAATATTTTTTACTGTGTTATTTAATCTTGTGTACATGAAATCAAAATAATAAATTTGACTTGAAGTTGAATAATATACCGTTTTGTAGCCGAACACTTTTGGTGTATTTGTTTATTGGACAGAGCGATTGCTGGCCACTGCCATCCATTTAAACTACCAACGCACATTTAAGATCCGTTGGTGACGGGTAGGAGGGGTTACCTACAGAGATTTGAAAGAGAAAACGGTTAGCAGTTGATAACGGAAAGGAGTGATGCTGGCAGTCGGGTACGAGAGCGGGGTGAGTGAGGTGGTAGAGAGTGTGTTAACCTAAAACAGCAGATTACAAGTTCGGGAATGAATTGTCTGTTGATTTTCCTTTAGTTAGAACATGATTGTTATTTGATTACCTAATCAAGCTCCGACGTTGTATCTCAAATACAAATAAATACATAAACATCGTGAAGACTATGTCGCTCATTTGCGACAACAGTGTCACAACTCAAAATTTGTGATTTTTCAGGAGAAACTTTTAAAGGCTTTGAAGTGCTATAATTTTCTATGGGTGCAAAGACGACACAACTGCTCTCCAGCGGCGAGTTTTGCAAACTGCATTATGACACTATACCTGTTGAAAGTGCATCTGCAAACGTTTCTTTCTATACCAATAGCTCAAAAATGCCAGATTTTGAGTTGTGACACACCTGTCGTAAATGAGCGATGTGTGGATCCGATGAACCCCACCCGTATCCCGAAAGAAGTTCTCCAGCAGACTGAGCACGTCGGGACATGCAAGTTACAACGGGCGATCGTATATAGTTTGTTTAATAAGGCACGTGAGAGACCCAGGTTTTAATATATTCATATTTGGTAGTTTGAAATTGTGTCGACTGCCATCTTGAAGCGAAATGACCTGTCTAGAGCATGATGTAGTACCGAAGGGTAGTATCTTTTGTCCGGAAATGAAGACTTTTGAAGGAATACATTCCACACTAAAATAATGCTGTTGGATCTGACGTTTGTCTAACATAATTGTAATGCATCGTGCAACTTGTCTCTAATTTTGACGCAGTTTTTAATTTTAATTGTGAATTCACAGGGCAGTTATTCTGCCTCAAGAGCCAACGAATTAATATTTTACCCCAAAAAATGTTTTGATGGTTAACGAAACTACCCTTAATTGACCAATATATCAAAGTACAAGCTAGGTGTATTCTGTGATAACATTATTTTTTTTTTCTCTCCCATGCCGCAATAGCCCCTAGTGGGTCAGGGTCTCCTGACTCTCGAGGCTTCACGACCACACTATGGCACACTACTTTCGGTACGGCTCCTCGGAACGAGTGTTCAGCCCGACGCAGAGACCTCTACCTGACAACACACAACACTCACATCAGGCAGAAAATCCATTCCCACGCCTGGTTCATAATATCAAGTACATCGTATTTGTTCATGTAAGGTTCAAGGTACCGTTAATGCAAACGTTTTAACGAGCGTACTCTTTTTCTGGTTTCTTGCTTTATTTATCGATGCTTTCTGAGCTACGTGTGTTACATAGAATCGAAAGGCACAATGATGATGTATACAATACTGGATTAAACCTCTGAAAACTAAAATTAGTCTACATTACGCATACATTTTCATTTTCTGTCGCACGAAGGGCACAGTGCGCTTGTATTAGAAAGCCAATCGGTGAATATTGTGTAGGGAAATTATAGCTGTTTTTCGACAGTCATAACGAACACATAATTACAATAACATAAAGTAATTAACTATCTTCAGAAGGTTAAAAAAGGTTACAGGAAAAGAAGTTGTTAATTTATCTCAACTGTGCCTGCCATTCCAAAGAAGGACTACTAGGAACATATAAATTCGAATCCGAGGCTTTCAGAACACTTAACTACGACGATAGACGATGACAATGAAGATGATTCTGATAATGATGATGATAATAATAATTGCCTATGATAAGATAACAAAATTTAAAAACATGACGTTCCACTGAGCAGACCTTTATTCCGGTTGTCAAGAAAATAAAAAGTACTCATAGAGGTTACCCTAAGTTGAAGCATCCAGCATGTAACATTTTATATTCGAGTTATAACTGAGCAGGGTCCCACCTACATACTGCAACGAATGCGCGGTTTTTTGTTCGAGATATACGTCGTTGTCTAGCGACTTTACCATTCGTATGTTGGCAACGGAGTTGCGCAGCAGCCGGTCGCGCGCGGTGCGTGTTCGGAAAGCAATTCAGTTACCGGGGAATGCTTGACGGAGTGAGATAGGCGGTGGGCTGTTATCATGGCTGCCGATGTCAAAGTGACACCAAAGTGCAGTGTAGATTCTAACGGTTGTGTAACTCTTAAAGATATTTTAATTTCGTTCAATGCACCAATTACAGAGCAACATGCATGGGCGCTATGTTATCAGTGTGCAAAGTGTTTCAAAAATGCTATTGAGACTGACAGAGAAAGGTGTTGTATTGTGTCTAATTTGGAGCATGTCTTAATTCATAGAGACGGACAAGTGCATTCCAACACAATATTTGCGGGAGGGGGGAGCAGCGATACAGGTAAGTATGTGACGATTGTGTTAATTTCAAACAGCCTTCAATACGGACTGTAAAAAATGTGCGCCCAAACACGAAGTCCGTAGACAGCTTTTTTTTTTTTTTAAATCGTTTCCCTTCTTCTTTTCTTGTAATTAGGTCTAATATAACTACTTTTCTTGGCTTATTTCCAGTTTCACGTCAGATGGTCTAAAGAGGTTCCGTACCCTTTCACTTGTTTAAGTATTACTGTTGATGAAGTTACGCCCACTTCGGTGAAGGACAGCTTTGCTACAAATACCTGTTTCCAAGATGTGTAGATATTCGATGTGTAATTGTGTTTAGTCGCCATTGCTGCTTTAGAAACATGCTCCTGATATATTTATATAATTGCACGTAGACAGTAACAAGAAAGCGGTGCACATTTTTTTTTATTCTTTTAACCTTTATCGTATTCTGTATTCTTCGGGAATGAATTTCAGGTGGTTTGTCTCATTGTCGTATGTATAATTTTATTTTTATTATTATATACACTCTTCGTGTTGTACAGCGTAATTTATTTTTGGTTCTATGATTTTAACTGGCCATTACTAGCCATATGCAAATTTATACATAGTTTGTTGGGTTAAAGCCAGTATCTGAAGTAAACTCAGGGCGTTTAGTGAATGAAGACTTTACTGGCGCCAGATTTAGTCTATTTCTGCGTAACGTACTGCAAATATAAAAAAGCGCAACCACCTTTAGTACACGAAATTATAAACTTTGCCCGAGTGAGTGACGTATAAAAGCGAGTAGGGGTTGTGGCTGAAGAAAATGGAAGATAAACATAAGCAAGTTTATCACTCTGTGTGCACATCATGAACAATCACTTGTACTGAGTGACAGAATATAGGATTTGCCACTCGATTAAATTCGAAGAGATTTCACTATTTCAGGATGTTTTGATGCAGAAAATGTTAAAAACTCTCTTGCATTATAATAACATTAGCATTATATGAATGTAGTACGATATATTCTTGTTGTAATAGCATACTTGCGTTATATATTTTACCATTTACAATTGACAGAACTGTATAATAATGCTGTATACGTCTTGAAGTATTGACACTCCCTGAAGGTGACAATAAATGACATCGTAAATATGTAGGAGATCTTTTCTATTCAGAAATTAGTAGAGTTTGTTGGTGATAAACTTGTTTATACATATGCAAATTGCACGGAACATGTGCATTATTAAACATGGAAGATGTTTAAGATGCAATAACCTGACTTAATTAACTCTTTAGTTTTCTTATAGAGAAAGACTTGAATCTTGCAAAATAGATCGTGGTTATTACAAATAAGTGTTAATGAATACAAGAACAAAAGTGCAGTCTCTGTGCTGTTAATATCAAATGGTACCGTAGCTCTACTGCAGATGCAGTACCGCGACGCAGTTAACACACATAGGACTACCTTTATATGGTGGACATTATAGCGTGGGTTTTGGTACAGTGCAGTAGGCTCCGCGATTTTAACATCTTCTTCAGGCTACAGTGAACCTGAATCGGTTAACGTATCTATAATACATAAACACACTGTGGCACAGACATCTGTAGTCGGTCTGTGTGGAACGTTTTCCTCTGTTTGATTTTGCTTGATTCGGTGCTGTGACTGACGATGGGGGAGGAAAACATTGTTGAGCTGCTGAAGTTACTCGGATCCGAGTTTGGTCTGAATTTCCTGGTCTGACAGTTTGATGTCAGTGGACGTGGGGGCATGTCATTACTTAACACGCAGGGTCAAATAAGGTAGATAAAGTACACACAAAATTACTTTGTGATGCGTTCGCGTAACCTTTGTTACCGTGGAAACGCAACATTACCTTCCCTCTTTATTGTTTTGGCATAGATGTAGCTGCCAACAATATAAAAGTGTTCAGTGTTGCCATAGAAATGAAACAGTGGGTTTCCTTTGTTCTGTTGTCGAGCTACAAAATATTTCGTGCAGCTGTTCACAGTAATAAGTATTAAATATCGTGAGCGTGTGTCTGTATTCTTGCCTTAGTTATCTGGCATGCAAATCGCATATTTTCTGCGCTGTATTATATTTTCATTTACGACCTGTCCGGCTGTATTATTATTCTTGCACATTATCTTATAAACAACACGATTTTATGTCAAAATGTTTTGAACAAAAAATACTAGTTTCGATTTTCTCTACAATGTTTGTCTGAAACATTGCTCATTCTGAGAAGAATTCAGCGGATATTATCATCAGTTTATGTAGGCTGTCAAGCAAGTTACTCATTATTCTTTTCAGATGTTAATGAAACTTGTATTCTCTCGACAGATTTTCGAAAAATTCTTAAATATAAAATTTCGTGAAAATACGTCCAGTGGCAGCTGAGTTGTTCCATGCGTGCGGACAGACGAGCACAGACAGACATGACAAAGCTAATAGTAGTTTTTTTTGGCAGTTTTGCGAACGCGCCTAAAAAGTGAACAGTGTTGCAGCGATTAGTTTTTCTGTTAAAATTGGGGGGGGGGGGGGGGGGGAGTTTTTTTTTTTTTTTGTTTGGGGTTCCGCTCGCCTTGTTTCCTTTGAACAAATGTTTTTTTTTGGTCTCTCCACCGGGCGAAAACAGTGTACCCTGCGGGGGGGTGGGAA
>Ga0123355_10010392_pt1 | contig 14265 bp, 9 predicted proteins | sample TergutEmb28metaG_3_FD_89872 | JGI IMG/M metagenome (GOLD analysis project Ga0123355, IMG submission 89872) | Embiratermes neotenicus P1 segment gut microbial communities from Petit-Saut dam, French Guiana - Emb289 P1 | ecosystem: Host-associated > Arthropoda: Insects > Digestive system > Gut ...
AGAGCAATAGTAGTCTGTTATAATGCTGGCAGCAGCAAAAAGAATTGTAGTGGGCGATAATGACGACAGCACAGAGAGCAGTAGTAGTGGGTGACAATGATGAGAGCGAAGAGAGCGATAAAAGTCGGTGATAATGAGGACAGCACAGAGAACAATAATAGTGGGTGATAATGAAGACAGCACAGAGAGCAATAGAAGTGGGTGATAATAAAAACAGCACACAGAGCAGTAGTAGTGGGTGATAATGAAGACAGCACAGAGATCAGTAGTAGTGGGTGACAACGATGACAGCACAGAGAGCATTAGTAGTGGGTGATAATGATGGCAGCACAGAGAGCAATAGCAGTGGGTGATAATGATGACAGTACAGAGAGCAATCGTAGTGGGTGATAATGATGACAGAACAGAGAGCTATAGTAGTGGCTGATAATGTTGACAGCAAAGAAATTAATAATAGTGGGTGACAACGATGACAGCACAGAGAGCAATAGTAGTCTGTTATAATGCTGGCAGCAGCAAAAAGAATTGTAGTGGGCGATAATGACGACAGCACAGAGAGCAGTAGTAGTGGGTGACAATGATGACAGCAAAAGAGAGCAATAGTAGTGGGTTATAATAATGACAGCACAGAGAGCAATATAAGTGGATAATAATGTTGACAGCACAGAAAGCAGTAGTAGTGGGTGATAATGATGACAGCACAGAGAGCAGTAGTAGTTGGTGATAACGAAGAAAGCACAGTAATATTAGTGGGTGATAATGATGATAACACAGAGAGCAATATCAGTAGTTGATAATGAAAACAGCACAGAAAACATTAGCATTAGGTGATAGTGATGACAGCACAGAGAAAACTAGTAGGGGGTGATAAAGATAACAGCACAGATGACAGTAGTAGTGGGTGATAACGATGGCAGCACAGAGAGCAGTTGTAGTGGGTGATAATATTGACAGCAGAGCGAACAATAGCGGTAGGTGATAATGATGACAGCACAGAGAAGAGTAGTAGTGGATGATAATGATGACAGCACAGACAGCAGTAGTAGTGGGTGATAATGATGACAGCACAGAGAGTAGTAATAGTGGATGATAATGATAACAGCACAGAGAACATTAGCAGTAGGTGATAAAGATGATAGCACAGATAGCTATAGCAGTAGGTGATAATGATGACAGCACAGAAAACAGTATTAGTGGGTGATAATAATGGCTGCACAGAGAGCAGTAATAATGGTTGATAATGATGACAACACAGAGAGCAATTGTAGTGGGTGATGATAATGAGAGCACAGAGAGCGGTTGTATTGGGTGATAATGATTAGAGCACAGAGAGCTGTCACAAATAAACGATATTGCTCGCGAGCAGAATCAGGACCGAGCGTCCTGATCATGCTCGCAAACTGTCAGCAAACCTCTATGACATACACATACATATACCATTGCTGTGTGTGCAGTGAAAAACTCCTGATAATAGGCAGAGGAATTGTCTGAAACATGTAGTTTTTTTATTCAAAAATAAATTTTTGGAACTAATGCAACTATTTGATTTTATTATAATATTTTTTATAAGAATTCATCACTATTCACAGTCACCTTAACGTAAAAAAGATGATAATGATGATTGTGGTGATGACAATCACAAAGGCTGCACACCAAAAATCGTTTTTAAATAAAATATATGCATTCTACTTTGAGATGTAGTGTTTTTAGGAACTCTCCAAATAATTACTACAATTTCGATTTTCCTCTGTCTTTCCTAATACTTACGTAAACATCAGACCATGATAATGTAGGTCGTCGAATTCTTGTTCCATGCATTCTTAACCTGGGCTCAAGATTAAAGTGAATACTAAGCTTCACGCTTTGGCCACATTATCTTATTCAAATATCTCCCCCAGAGCAAATGTGGACGCTGTTCATGAAATAATCTCTGCCTGTACTCTAATTCGAACCCTGATTCCTCTGTTTTCCAAGTGGTACATAGCTCAATGCGGTGGCACAGTCGTTAAGGTGCTGTGTTACAAATCAGAAGGTCGCTGGTTCGATCCAAGCTGTTGTCATTGGAATTTTTCATTGACATAAAATCCTCCCGATCGCACTATGGCCCTGGAGTTGACTGAACCTCTAACAGAAATGAGTACCAGGAGCATTTCCTGGGGGTAAAGGCGACCGGTGCCTAAGGCTTACAAACTTAGCACCATCCTGTGCCGTTGTCTTGAAATCTGGGAACCTTAACTTCCACAGGCCACTCCAGGCCTGTAACGGGACTGCTTTACCTTACATAGTCTGATGACTAGCATTTTTATTACAAAACCCTAAGGCCCTCTGGGTGATAAATGTCTTAATAATACCACGAGTTTATGTAACAATGATAATAATATTTATTAATTATTTAATTACACACACCAACACATGCACATATATGTATATTATTTAAGAAGTCTAAAATTTACATTAAAACATTTAAAACGCTCCTACGTGTTTCGATCAGACATCATCCTCAGGGAGCATATATTTTTCCTTGCTAAAGTTATAATTTAAAACTTTCAGTGAATTACTTCGTTATGTTAACTTTTGTGCTGTGGCAGCATGTCGTGTTTTGTGTGTGAGTCGTACGCTGTTTAGAATGAGCAGCTTACGACTCACACACAAACACACGACATACTGCCACAGCACCAAATTTAACACAACGAAGTAATTCACTGAATGTTTTAAATTATAACTTTAGCAAGGAAAAATATATGCTCCCTGAGGATGATCGTGTGATCGAAACATGTAGGAGCGTTTTAAATGTGTTAATGTAAACTTTAGACTTTTTAATAATATATATATATATATGTGTGTGTGTGTATGTGTGTGTTGGTGTGTGTAATTAAATAATCTACAGAATGCACGGTGAAATGATAAAAATATTTATTAATTTTAATTTTTAATCAGAGTAACGAAGTGTGTCTTTCGGTTCTTTAAAAAATCACAGACCTCAGCGGAATCCTGAGATTATTTCACAAACTAGAGTAAGAAACTGGATACGGGCTTGCAGCGTAGATATGCGGGCACGTCTGTGTATGATAATGTGGCATGGCAAACAGTTACAGCCATCGGTAAAACTGGTGGAGCCAGCCGCTTTGACGAGTTTGAGCGGCATTGTAGGGGATAAACACGCCAGATAGTACTTCGCATTCATTAGGCTCATGAAGCGGAGTGTTGCTGCATTAGCCAGGCTGTAAGCACATGAAGACAGAAGAGTGTCTGATATGAAAACACTCCACTGACATAATGAAAAGAATTTTTCAAACAACACACCTACTGCCGACTGTTAAACAAACAAGCAGTTAGTTGCTGTGTGTGCACGATTCATTACCACACATTACGTGCCCCTACAAACCACAATGATTACCACGTAGGCTGCCTGTCGTTTTTTTTTAAAACCTTTTTTTTTTTTTTTTTTCCAAGAAGCTGTGTTAGTATAATAAGTTCCGTATGATTCGCGGAATACAGGACGTTTATTTTGATGAATGTACTGAGATGCACGGGCAGCAAAATGCCAAAAAAAATGTAGTCACATTGTGTTTTGTGAGAGGCACAAACCGAATTTTTTATTAATGTTATTAAGGTGAATTTCGTGACTTGAACGGTTAATTTTTCATTCACTCTCTTTTATTTGATTTTAATATGAAGTTCGTGGGCGCTATCTGTCCAATTTTACCTCACAAATTGTAGAACGGATGTCGACAAAATTCAGGATTGGAATTCAACATTTATAGTTGTGATAATTTAAAATTCGTTCATGTCGAGTCAGCTGTACTTTCCGTAACAGTTAAGTCGACCTCTTTCGGTTTTCCTTAAAGGACTCGCGATGATGATGGTACTTGACACAAGAAACAGCCCGATTAAGGTAGACAAATGCTATTTGAAGTATTTTTCGAGGTGATGAATGTTTAACGAAATGAAAGCCGCATTTATTTTGGGTTTCATTCACTGTGATAATCTTTGCGAAGTTCGGCTTTAAGTGCATGAGTAAATGAGTAAATAAAAGAAGCTGAATTTACATCAAGGCCTGTGTAATACCAGAACAGAAAGTAATGCATTTTTGAAACGTATGCTACTGTATTGGAAACTTTCCCTTCTCGGTTTGAATCCCAGTGAGTGTCACGTCCGTGACGCTTAGACAGTCTCTCGGCTATTCGATGGGTACCGGACGTTCTGTCCTCGGGTTAAAGCGACCTACACGTGAAGCTAACCATTTGGCTTCGTGTAGTTACTACTTGAAGGATGAATAGAGTTGTATGTGCACTCCCATATACTTTCATATCTTCCATATGACATCAGAGACGCTCGGACAGTGTACAGTCTCGGTATCTCATTGATAGTGCGGTCCGGCCCATGTCGACTGTTCTGGTTGCCCATTAGCTGAATGAAGAACTAACTTATAATGAGCCCAAAGGGACCACAGAACCCATCAACTGTAATCTACACTTCTTTTATTTCCGCAGCCCGCTACACAGGTTTCAGTTCAATTTCCTCTGACATTTATCTCAGTAGTTGTTTCCCCGCTCAGAAGCGCCGTCATCCCCATCAAATTGACCTTCTCCCTGTCGTTCAAATACGATCTGACCTTTCAGAAAGATTATGAACCAAATGCGTGGCCACTTCTTCTGTCCTTGGGGAACAGCTATCAAGGTTCGTCGCACGTGGTGTAATGTAATTTGACGTGGGAAGAGTTTTTATTTTACTTCCGTTAAGTTAACAACAGTAGAGTATTTTGTAATAAGAAATAGGAAATAACAGGTGAATTGAAAAACCACGTCCTTAGAAAAATGTGTAATTGTCCTTGCACCTGACTGAACACTTCGCCTTGAACATTGCGGAAAGAGAGGCGGGGGAGTGGGGATAAAACACTTTGTAACAGACTCATCTAATTTTGTAATTGCACGTACTTGCAACCACTGTTGCCGCGGAGAAGCAGTAAGCAATTACGCCCTCCGAGTGTTTGTTTGTAGCCTTGGGTATCTAGCGTGAGTTGCACATGCGTCATGTTATCAACTGTGTCCTGTCCGGCTCTACAAACTTTATCCACGTTATCTCATAAACGTCACGATTTTCGAGAAATTGTTGTTGAACATAAAATGTGTATTTTGATTTTCTCTACAGTTTTTGTCCGAAACTTTTCTCATTCTAAGAAGAAATGAGTGAGCTATGATTAGAAATGTATATGGGTATTCATGTAAAGTACCCTTTATTCTCGTCAGATGTTTATGAAACCCGAAATTTCTCGATATATTTTATAAAAATATTCAGTTGTCACATTTAATGAATATCCTTCCAGTGGGATTCGAGGTTTTACATGCGGGCGGACAGATTGACTGTAAAACATGAAGTTACTAGTCGCTTTTCGAAATTTTGCGAAACAGCTTTAAAACAGTCGCTGTATGTTATTTTTATAGTTTTGTGTTTTATCAAAGACACCGCAATATGTTTTAAAAATCATATATTTTAAATCCTACAGTTTTTAAGTCAAGCTAAAGTCTTGCAATAATAATAATAATAATAATAATAACTGTGGTCTTCAAGTTTCGAACTTTTGTAAAACAACAGTTAATATTAATTTAATATAATCGTCGAGTGATTGTTATTCGTGTTTGATGACAGGAATGTGCAGGATTAGTCAATTGCAGGTAGATGTGCTGAATATTCTAACAGAGATATTTCCTTTTCATAGTCCCTCCTGGTACGATGGCATAGTATCGTACAGTAGGCCACGATCGATTTTCCCCATGCCTCTATCAATTTATCCTTCATTGCTCTTCTGCATTGGAAATTGTGTGATCCTTACAATTGGAAAAGTGTCGCTAAATATTCAAATAAGCACCAAAGGGAAAACAACAGAACGTAGTAAAGAAGATCAGATAAAATCACACAGGCACTACTACTGGAAGCTGTGTCATGGCTGAGGGTGTTAGTTGCCGGCCTGTCACCGCGTAGGATTGAGTTCGACCCTAGAGCGTTGCGTATGCGAGTAGTGATAAATAAATAAACACTGCTACCAGATTGTCTCCGAATAATTCTGTTTTATCCTGTCAGTATCATTCCAGCAGTGCTCCAGACACATATTTGTTTTCTTCTATATTCTACCCTCCATAATCTTAGAAACAGACAGCGTCTTTAAACACGAAACTTAAATAGAGACTACTGTTGCATATAAAATGTAGTGCAGATAGTACTGGCAATTATACAGCAGTCGTCGGCTCGTTACGGATTTGATAAAACTGTTACGCAAAATTTTATGACATCATTTCTGCTGGAAAAAAGTTATCCTGTTGAGTCAAAGGCAAATGTACTGTGTTTATATTATCTACGCCTTCTCTGTATTTGTGAGCTATGATTATTGAACCAGATGGTTTATTCGAGCACAGATTTTCTGCAAATGCCAGCCTACAGCTCAAATGGGATGCTGTTCTCGTGACTGCTGCGGACAACAAACTGCAGATCCATACAAGTAATATGTTATATTCTGAGGCCGTCGGGTGTGGTAAAATCCAATTAGTTTAGGTCATAGGCCTCCTGTTGGGTACAGGGACCGAGTCCCTGTCTGTGCTGTAGGGTGGAGTAAATATAGCGCCTAGTTAAGGGTTGATGCAAGAGCGCAGTTTCATATTCTCTTTTAAGAACAGTCAGAAATGAGAAGAGGATGGGTAATTGAAAATACTACAAAGGTAGCAAGACAATGTAAAAAATTAAATTAAAAATATCTGTGTAGGAAGTTAAGTAAGTACACACAGATTAAAGTAGTGAATGAAATAATTACACGTCTGAATAATTTAACGCATTTTTTCTGTCTTTTGTTATTTCGTTAGAATCGTTAGGAAAGAGATTTGGTGCAGTTGTGCCTTGACAATATTACACGTTTGTAGAAAGCCTATTGATTGTGAAAAAAGAGAACAAATTATGTTGAAAATGTTTAGTCAGAAATGAAGCAAAACAAGCTGAAGACTAAGTAGCTATTCCCTTTTTACGCACTGCAAGTTCTAAAATTATTTAAATCAGTCTGAAACATGTGTACTAACCAGACGTGAACAAGTACTGTCTCTCGTGCGACTGGGTGGGGACGAATAGCCCTGTGATAACATTATGTAGTTTCAGACATTGTGTGATCATAGTCGTCATTTACGTGCACAGTTTCACGAAAGGCACTTCTGTATTTTTGAAGGGTCATTTTGTTGTAATGTTAGTAATCCTGCATACAGTAACTCGGTACAAATAATGTGACAACATTAGCTGCTTACCTGCCCTAATTTCTGCAGTACTGAACGTAATGTCTTTATTGTGACATTGATTGCAGAATATAGGGTGTTTTTGTGACATTCACTGCAGAACAGAATTAATCGAAAAGTTGCCTTCAGAATACAGGGTATTCATTGCGAAAGTCCTTACACAACAAACATTGTTTCTCTGACCACCAATACAAAACATAATTTGTTTATCACACTACAGAACAAACGGTGCTTGCTCTGACCTTGACTACAGCATATTGGGAGTTTATTGTGACCTTTACTGTATTAGATTGGGTGTTTATAGTAACCCCTGTACAACAGTGAGGATGGGTGTAATTTTACATTAACTGCAGTACAGAGGGTGTTTAATGAGACCATAAATAGAGGCAAGGGTTGTTTGTAATGACCTTCGATAGAGAAAATATGTTACGTCCTGGAAAGCGTTATTAAAATGCTACAGTGTGGTGCAAATGCGGACCTGTCACCAAGAACGTTTGGTATTAAACTTGTTCCAAGACGTTTCGTAATGAGTCCGATACGAAAAATTGGAGAATTTTGCTGGGTTATCAGTAATCAAGAAGATGTGTTTCAGCGTCATGGAACAGCGAGAAGTGGTGACAGCTTGCAGCGTGCGGGGGCAGCAGTCCCAGCACATCTTTTCCTCGTTTCTCGTAACATCTTAATATAACTGAAGAATAAAAAAGCAACCAGATGCCACTTATTATTTTATTGTACTTCTTATAGGCTCAGCACGTTTCGGGCATACTATGCTGCAGCACGGACACTACTCCAGCCTAACTGCACCTAACCTCCAACCTACGGCAAACCAAGAACGAAACGACCAATGTGGTAATCAACATCGTAGTCGCGAGCTCCTGATGATGGGCATAGTAGTGCCCGAAACGTGTTGAGCTTGTAAGAAATACAGTAAATTAATAAGTGGCATCTAGTTGGTTTTTTATTCTTCAGCTATCATAATGATGCACTGTTCAATAAATATCAGATCTTAACATCAGTATGAGAGTAGCACGTTAACTCGTCAGAGGTATTTAGAGATGTCTCCTTGAGGGACAAATATTTTTATCTGAATGGGATTGTTAACAAAAAAAGGCAGTCTCGATGGGGAAGCAACGTCTAAGCTAAAGTACTGTCCTGCATCCGGCAAAGTGTTTCTTTTGTGTGCTTTGTGCGGTAATGGTATTGGGGTAGCGTATTCGTGCAGGAGGATGTGAACTCTAAAAACGGATGAGCTATTTACCTGTAGAAGATAACTTTATTTAGTCTTTGTAATAAAACGCCCCTTCAGTAAGAAGAAGCACGGCTACGTACTGCTAATACAGTTCTGTTACTTTCTTTATTAATACTTTGAAAATTCTGTCCTACCCAGTTTGGTTCGAGGTTGTATTGGCCACTGTAAAATTCTGATACCGATAAACATTTATGAAATTGGGCTTCATTTTATGTTATACAACGATAACGTTCACTGACACAGTCAGCAGCTGTTTTTAAAATAGTGCATAATAGGAGGATACGATGAGCTGTACATGTGACTAGGATAGAAAAAATAAATGTCCTTGATATGGAAAATCTTGGAAAGCTTCTAGTAGGAAGATTGAGAAGCATTTCGAAAAATGTTACGAAGACCTATTCCATGGAAGTGTAAAATGAGTTTGGCTCAGTTGCGTGTCCAGCTTTAGGCTTAATTGTTAGCGGTAATGAAGTTTTGTGTGTTGCTATCTAATTGCTAATCAGTTCCATGTCCTTGCATTTATCCACTTTGTATTGTGGAATGCATGGCAATTTAAGGACTGGGTTACTTACTTACCTACTTAATCCATGGTGCAGATTCCTTCTTGAGAAGCTAACTGGTTTGCAGCAAGTCAAATTCCCCGCATTTCACGGAACACGAAGGTTCATTACCACACTCACAAGCTTCCGCCACCTGTCTCTTTCCTGGGTCAGCCCAATCCAGTCCATATACCCACATCCCACCTCCTGGAGATCCATCCTAATATTATCCACCCATCTGCACCTAGGTCTCCCCAGTGGTCTCCTTCCCTCCGGTTTCCCCACCAAAACCCTATACACCCCTCTCTCCTCGCCCATACGCGCCACATGCCCAGTCCATCTCATTCTTCTCGATTTTATCACCCGCACAATATTGGGTGAGGAGTACAAATCATTTAGCTCCTCGTTATTTAAGGGCTGGGTTGCAGGTAAAATGTAATACGTTCCCAGATAATAAACTCAGCTACCTGCATGAAAGTTCGGACAGAGTTTTATCACCAGTCGGAAGAAGATGTGCATTGGACCCACAAATTTCATTTCCTGCCATTTTTGCCTTTTTTTTTAAGTTTGCTGACCGTGCATCTCAGTATATTTATCTCAGTAATTAACCAACTTGATGCACAAAAGTTTTGTTTTACAATAAATTTATTTCATGCTTCTACATGTTTCGAGCACATGTGTTCGAAACATGTAGATGTATGAAATAAACTTATTGTAAAACAAAACTTTTGTGCATCAAGTTGGTTAATTACTGAGATAATTATTTTTTCCTCTGTTTCGCTTTGTTCTTGCCTGTAGAGAGACTTATTACAGAAACAGTTTTTTAATAAAAATGAGTTATCACAGTTGAAAATGTTTCGACATAATATGAACGAAAAGAAACAGTGGAGAGTATGTAAATTATAAGTTATTTAAATGCGCACATTTGAGGTACTGTCAGTATGCCTAACACTCGTATGGAATTCAGATGTGAAGTGTAATATTTTCTCACTGTGTATTTATTTTGTGATTTAATTTTAAAAACATAGCTATCGAGTTCGGTCAAAAGTAATGACAGCTGAACTGGTTGTTGTGAAATTTGTCGGATCTTCACTCATATAAAAACGTATATACGATATAGAGACAAATCAAGTGATAAGGGAGATTTTTTCTGGACCCAGCTGGACACCTCGCGCAGCCGAAGTGAGCGAGAGAAAAAACGATATGCCCATTTTTAGGTGCGTTCGCAAAATTACGAATAGCGACTTTTAGCTTCGTCAGGTCTGACCGCCCATATGGAACAACTCGGCTCCCACTCCACGGATTTTAATGAAATTTGATATTTGAGGATTTTTCTAAAATCTGTCGAGAAAATTTGTGTTTCATTCAAATCGGTCAAAAATAACGGGTACTTTACGTGAAGAATAACGGGTACTTTACGTGAAGAATAACGGGTACTTTACGTGAAGAATAACGGGTACTTTACGCGAAGAATAACGGGTACTTTACGCGAAGAACAATGTACATTTTCGATCTCTCTCTCAGTTCTGCTTAGAATGAAAAATATTTCAGACAGAAGTTGTAGAGAAACTCGAAACACACGTTTTATGTTCAATAACTTTCTTTCGAAAGTCGTGCCGCTTATGAGATAATGTATAAAACTTTTGTTGAGCGGGGCAGGCCACAGACGATAATTGCGCGCGCTGGATACCTAAGGCTACAAATGAACACACAGGTTGTGTAATACTAATTGCTTTTCCACTGTAAAAATGGTGGCACGAACGCGCCTCAGTGTTACGTTATACATACCTTGTCTAGTTTCCACATGCCTTGGATGAAAACGAATAGAACTACCACTCTGAAACAGGCAGGGTAAGATACGGGAGTTGTGCCGGCTGCAGTCGTCAGCTTTCGTGACGTTTGTGGTTTAGCCGAATCACAGTTTTGCCATATGTGTAGCGGTCATTGAATCACTCGCATTTCTTCCACAGATAGAAACCTGTGAAACACCGCGCTGCTGTTAATTGCTCCGAACGAAGTTTTCACAGGACTGCCACGACAGCTAAAGGCTTCGATCCTCAGTCCCGTGTTGTGTTTATGTTGCATTTCCTAGTCAAGAGCAAGATGCATTTGACCATCGGATGGCGATGTATTTGGTCTGGATAGACATTACACGAAAAAAAAAAAGAAAGATTACATTATGACGAAGGACATCGTGACTGCACAGCACAACAGCAGCGGACTATAAACCACTTGACCACGCAACGGTTCCCCGACAATGTCGTTTCGAGCCGGACAGCCAGGCTGCGATGTGTCATGTAATCGTAGCGCAGTTGTACCAGGGGATGTGGATAAACGTTTTCTTGTGTGGAACAACTTTGTGATGCTTTCGGCGGAGAGCATCAGCAGTTAAGAAAAGTTTACCGTTTTGTGCGTTTTGTTTTCAACGGACCACACTTAGATGGGAGTGGGAGCAATGCAGTATAATGCGTACGTTCTACAATCTAGTGTACAAGACCGTACATCTTTTTCTGTGTTTCTGTGTTCTCATTGACATCGGTGTTCATTATTAAGAAACATTTGTAGTGTAGACAGCGTAGTCGGTATACTGACTAGACTGCAGACCGGATATCTTAAAAATCGTGGTTCGATTCCGGCAGGGGCAAGAAATGATGTGCCCTCCGAAACGTCACTAGCTTTCACCCGACCTCCTGTTCCCTGGTTATTGGGGTTTATTTCCAAGTGTCCGAGATATGAAGATGACCATCACCTTCGTCCAGGGCCGAGAATAAGTTTGAGTGGAGCTGTCCTGCCACTGCCTCATGTGTCATTGTGTCGTGCAGTGGGCGTGTAGACGCGGTGGTGCAGTTAGTTGGGGCACTGCGCTGCAAACCGGAATGTCGCGGCTTCGATTCCCAAGGGTGTCACTTTACATAATCCTTCCGGCCGCACAATGGCCCTGAGGTCGAATCAGTCTCTAGCAGAAACGAGTACCAGGAATATTTCCTGGAGGATACAGGCGGCCGTTGCGTGGGTCTGACAACCTTAATACCTTCTTGGTTTCCCAGTGTTTTTGGTTTCCTTGTGTCTATAAGCAAATGCTGAGATGGTTCCCAAGATTCCAAGTTGCCACTACATGCTTCTCATGTAGCCCCCCGGACTTAAATTTATTAGTAAACAATTTCATATTTCGTGTACATGTAAAATAATCACTGCCATCGGGTGACAACGCAACTGCAGTTAATAAATATTATTATTATTATTATTATTATTATTAATTCATTTGCCGATTGTCTTCAAATCTGGGAGTCTCACCCTCTTGAAACCCTCAGAGCCTGTCCAGGCCTGTACAGCGATTGCTTTACCTTTTTACAGGGCGTATAAAGGCTTAATGTTCCACCGAGTTTTACTCGAACACACGTCATGCTGCTCGGCGTCACAAACTGTGCCTACTCTTTATTAGTGAAATGTCGCTCATGAAACAACAATTTGTCCTAGCCAACACAATTCGTAAAACTGAATTCCCGCATTACTAGACAGTTGGGTTACAAACGCACTTTCTGTCAAAATTGTATGCCCACAAAAATAAACTTCTAATAGTTCCATAAAAAGTAGCATGATTCAGTGTAAGTCTATTGATGATGTCTTGTTTTTCTGTCTCCTGTGAAAGTTTGTGTCGGTGGGTTTCAACAAATTGCTGCTTAATGAGCGACCGTCTTTATAGCCTATTCACTGCCAGGTTTTGTATAAGAAGAGTTGGACAAAAATTTACGAAATTGTTTTGAAGGACAGGTTATAGTGGTTTGACAGAAAGACAGCTAAATTTCTCGTGTAAATCTTGATCTGTGCCCCCAAAATGCAAAGCATTATCTAAAAGTGCCTTCTTTATTTTCAGAGACTTAGGTGCGTTCTCACTAGTATATACGAAAGTGCAGAAATTTTCATAACAAAATATATATGTCAGCGTTTGTTATTAGTTCAAGTAGTCCGCTTCCAAGTTTATGCCAGGAATCCAGTCAGCGTTTCCGCCAGTGCCGGGAGTTCAGCTGGAACCGACATTTTGAAACAGCGTGTAGGATGTGTCAGCGACTGTTTCTGACTTCCTGAAAATTACGCCTTCGCAACTACGATTTCATTCTCGGATATACGAAATCACGAGGGGGCAAATCAGACGAGTAAAGATGGTGGGAGGGGACATATCTTTATCTTTAGCGGCCAAAGATTGCAGCTGCTGCTGCTCGTCCTTCAGAAACTGGACAAACAACACAGCGTTGGCATGTTCCGTATGGGAAGCCTAACCTGCCAGAGATCTGCAGAAACATCAGTCTTCCCTGACGGTATTATAGATTTCCTGTAATTTTCCTCTATGCAACTTGTAGAGGGATGCACTGAATGGGCGTGCCCTCCATAGGTGGCAGAGACGAACATTTTCGCTATGTTTAATCGAAAAGGCTCCCACATTCTTTTCTCTCGTGGCTCTTTCACTGCAGTATGTTCAGAGCATCCCATTTTCTGCTGCAGTTTCATACGTTTCAAGCAGACTTTGACGCAAGTGCATTGTTTCCTCACATCAGCCGTTAAAAGTCGCGAATGGCACTCAGCACGCGCAACAATAAACAAGCAGTGAGAGGCAAGGCAAGGGTTATTGCTGCAAACTTTACTAGCCTGATGCAGAAGACAGCAATGCGACGGCGGTGAGGGACAGAAAGCGTTAATGCTGTTCTCGGTCTTTCGATGAGTTCGGGAACTTCTGATTAAACAATCGTAAGTTAATTTTGTGTTCTGTTTACAGGGAAAGGGAAAATTCCTCAATGAACCTATAACTTTGTGTCATCAAAGTTTTGGGCCTGGAGGAAGGGAGTGGGTAAGTTGTTCGTGAAGTATATCGAAACGTTGGTTGTATTGTTGTTTGGTATAATTATGTATCCAGAAGATTACATAGAAGAGTATTTACTCTGCAAAATACATATACGTGTGTATGTGGGCGTGAGAATATTTGTCAGTTTCTATAGTAAAACCAACTAGATGCACAAATGTATCAAATTCATTTCATTTTGGGATGGCACTTTACATGTTTCGGGCGGTCTTTCCGTCCATCATCAGGAGTTCAAGACTGTACATACAGCAACAGGCATTTGTCAAAGAGATACTGCTGTCTGCGTGCTAGCACGCAGACAGCAGTATCTCTTTGACAAATGCCTGTTGCTGTATGTACAGTCTTGAACTC
>Ga0123355_10010393_pt1 | contig 14265 bp, 16 predicted proteins | sample TergutEmb28metaG_3_FD_89872 | JGI IMG/M metagenome (GOLD analysis project Ga0123355, IMG submission 89872) | Embiratermes neotenicus P1 segment gut microbial communities from Petit-Saut dam, French Guiana - Emb289 P1 | ecosystem: Host-associated > Arthropoda: Insects > Digestive system > Gut ...
GACGCTAAGCGGTTTAGTTTATGTTCATCAGTGAGAAGCTCCTTCACCGCAGCATGCCTGCACCTTCACTTTTATGACAGTATTGTCTGGGACAGGTCAGTTTTCGGCTGAATACAGATGGAACTGGCTTCTTCACTTGCAAAGAATGCCACAAACAAAGCCTTTGAAATCATACCACTACAGACCACAAGGAAGGAGAACAACTGGAAGACCGAAGAAGACAGAGAAACACCAAGAATGCACAAATATGGGGAAAGAAAAACGACTTGAATTATGATGGCAACTGTACCGCACGTCACTGCCTGAGCGGGACGTACGAAATATCACGCCGATGGATTTTTGTTGGACTGAGTGTACATGTTTGTTATATTTAGGATATCCAAGACTATAAACTTTACAGCTTTCTTTCAATACAACCAACTTTGTTATGTGTATGGTCAAAGTCTACAAATTGTGAAAAATAACCTATGTTCAGGTTAGGGCCAATATCTATGATCTCAGCAAGCCAAGTGTTAATACAATTAAGTTTATACATGTTTTTTTAAGCAGACCACAACTTACCATCAGCACAGGTGACTGATCAGAGTTATCTATGACTTGCCCAAGCGCAAGACTACTTGACTCTCGTATCCATTCCCACTTCACGATACCAAGGTCATCACTTGACCGAGAGCCATTCAACATTACAACACTAACTGGGAGAACAATGGTTTGGTCACCTCCAGCATCTGCCTTGGGCTTTGCATTCTTGTCTGTAAAATTATAAATTCAATGAAGATCATAGTCTTCTTGGATGTGACATTATGTAGTATTAGATTATTCATCTTGTTTTCCCATTTTCAGGCCACAGCCTCTCCTGCCAGTGTATTTCTCTTTGCTTGGAACCTTCCCCAAAACCTATTTGGCATGGGTGGCCCCACCAGCTGGCATTAAAGTCCGCTGGTGCAACCAGGCTCCCTCACTTGGCCAACTATGCCTTCAACATAGTGGAGATACCATTGAGGGACAGTATATTGGAGGAATGTGCCACCATCTTTAGGGTCAATCCTGAAGCAGGCAACATGCTTCTCTAAAGCAGTGGTACCTACCTATCATGCCACAGTGTCATAAGCCAAAGGCACTGCAGTGACAACCTCAACTATTTTTAACACTGTCAGTACTCTGAGCTATATAAAAAATACAATGAAATCCCCATTTAATATTCTACAGTTCATGCTTACACTTATTCAACATTCAGTGTTAATTATCCCATGTCAATAATTTTCCTCTATATATGATCTTCCCCAGTTTAGAGTCAAATCCACTTCACCCTCCCAACCCCCACCAAAAAAAAAAAAAATTAAATGGGGATTAAATGTACATAGTATTTTAGGAATGTGACTGACTTTTGTTTTTAGACAGCTGGCTGTCATTATATTACAAAACACTGGTATTATAATATGTGAGTATGTAAACACACTGCATTCAGTCTTGATTAGTGGTACAGGAATGATGAGTTGTGGCTATTAAACATCAAGAATAGTTTAAAAAATGCACTTCATTTATTAAATTGTTGCATATACATGTTATCCCCTTCAAAGTAATTGGAATGGGAAGCTACACACCACTCCCACTGACATCTTCCAGGCCTTGAAGCATCACCTGAAATCATTTTTTGAGAGTGGTTTAACTCTGATGTTTTCTCATCAATGTCTTCAACTGACAGGTCACTTTCCTTCATGCCTCGGTCTTAGTTTCTTTCTTTAAAAGTATAATATCTACAACCTGATAAATACAAAAGGTAACAAGAAACTTACTCTGTGTGACGGTAACCATAACTGAATCAGTGGCAATGTTCTTATTATCATCAATGACGGTTAGCTGGATCTCATATTCTCCCTTTGTCAGCTCAGTCACATTTGTGCAAGAACTGTTGCCGGTGGAAAACACCACTTTACTGGGGCCTCTATTAATAAAATCAAAAAACAGTGTATCATCTTATTTTCATACAGTGTATCATCTTCTACAAAACAAAAATAAATTATATTGTCAGTAAAAACTGTAAGTTCTGGCAGTCATTTGTTTCATCTTCAGTACTGAATGTCTCTGTCATTGTTCATTACTAAACAAAACTACTCCCTAGTGACAGAGATGGAAAACACTCCCATGGTACAGAAAATATACACACTTCATAGCAGTAGTAAACATCATTCCACATGATACTTGCAACATCAACAAAAATTGTATTTTTTAACCTTTTGATGCCTAACGATGACTATAGTGGTCGTACCGCACCGCTAACCTCTAAACATTACATTTTATATATTTATTCAACAAATATAGGTACTGAATATTTTAAAACATGATATATACTCTCCGTTTTTTCCTCTTCAAAATGCAGTTTGTTTCATAAATCTAACATATTTGGTTCCTGTATTATTCACATTTTCTATACAGGGTGTGCTAAAATTAAAAATATAATTCTGGCGCCAAAAGGTTAAGCATATACAGGATATCTGAAGTCTGACAATGAAGGGGCTTTAACTGACTGCATTGACATTCAGTGCAGCACAATGCATTACTCTGTGATGAGAGTAGAAACCACATGATATTAAAATGTACTCTCACCTCAGCTTCTCCCACTTCCAGGCAGTGATTTTATTGTCATCATTACTCTGAGATCCATTCAGTAGGACCCATGTTTGAGGCAAAGATACAGTAATGTCCTTCCCAGCATTTGCTGTAAAATAAGCACTAGATGTTCTCAGTAAGAAGACATAGCTTGATTCAATCTTTAGTCTTCTTAACAAGAAAGCAAAAATTGATGGAGTTAACAAGAGTGAAAATTACTGTTGTCTGGAATGTGATGCTATGTAGTTTTGCTTGGTTTCAGAGAACCTGCTGCCTAGACTCTCTGCCCTGAAGATGGAAACAGCAGGGTCCTCTGAAACATTGGTTCCTCTCTTCCATACACAGTGTCACATCTCAGTACCCATAAATCTTCACACATAGTGTATGTGTATCATGCACTTATAAAAAAAAAACATCACTACAGTATTTCAATCTAAATGAATGAGTGCCCTTCCATTCATAAAAGCTGCACATGTAACTTTACATGAGCAGTTTTTTTAAAGAGCTGTGTCCAAAACATAAACATGCTTGTCAAAGAAAATGTGGGTGGTTCAACACATACCAACTGGAGGCTTGTTTGTGGGTGGCTTCACAAAGACATGCACCTCTGCTGAGGAAGACTGCCCTGAGGTGTCAGTAACCTTCAGGACGAATGTGTACATTCCCTCCTCTAAATTTGATAATTGGAGATATGGTGTCCGGGTGTTCTACAACGAATGGACAAATTTTATAACATGCTTCTGTTAGAAGATATGCACCATAAATAAACATGAAGACAATCTACTTATCTGCACTGTTACAATCATTTATCACAAGATAATAAGATTTACTAAGAGAACGAGAAAATATAATCATGCAGTACAGAAAAGGCAGATAAGACTTAGTGACAATAACAGCTTGGGGAAAATACTGTAGAAGTTAAAATGAAGAGTGGTATGGACAAATACAAAAATCTTCTGGAATTTGGCATGGTGTCACATCCCAGAAGACTAATATTCATCAACATTGTTACAACCTCAAATCATGCGAAGTATGGATGTTGGGTAAAATTATAACAGAATAATGTGAACAGCTTCAAATGTAGGAATAAAAGGAGAGGTAGAGAGCTATGGTGAATGGAAAGAGACAGATAACAGGAAGATTTTGGAGAAAAAACAAGTGAACACAATGCGCAAAGAAAATTTAAAAGCAAAAATAATACAAAGTGACAACTTCAAAAACAGGGATTACATGGTGATGATGATCATGACAATGATAACAATCACAAAGAGTAAATTTCACTCAAGTTACAACAACACAATACCTGCATGTCAACAGCTTTATCCTGATCGGAAGGACTTTTTGTCCATTCCCAGCTAGCAATACCTCTGTCATCTGTACTTAGATTTCCACTGAGTGTCAGGTTGTTGTGTGGAAGGTACATAATAATGTCTTGCCCTGCATTAGCTTCAGGAGGATAGTCTGTTACTTTCAGAACTGTTATGTTCGCAGTTGTGGAGTTAGTTGCATGATGTGAATCCTCAACAGTTAACCTGAATCAAACAGATTGTGATACAAATGAATAATACATCATGCCTATTCTGCTAAACACAGGATGACCTCTCACGCCTGTTTGTAACTGATGCACACAGCACTTTCCACTTGTTTGGTTAAGCCAATATCTAACCTCTGTCTTACCCTACTTGCTTCCCTTAAGAGGGAAAAATTCAGCTTATGAGATTGCCATTGTGTGTGTGTGTGTGTGATTTGATGGCAATAATGAATGAACTATTGCAGCAAGGCATGTAAAATTTGGTGAAAAGACCATAACCATATCTACACAATTTGTGAAATGTAGCCTGAAAGCCCTCCAACACAAACATGATGACAAGACACTTTCAGACTACAGCCGTCAAATGTAATGTATACAAATCTTTAACCAAGCAGTAAATTCTCCACAAAAATAAAATTAAATAACAATAATTACACTAACCTTTAACCGACCAGGATGGGTATTTAAATTTTAGCACATGGTTTATGAAAACTGTATTATTTGAACAGAAGAAGATAAAATTATGAAATAAATGGCATTTTGTGAAAAATAAAGCAAAGATTATACAGCATGTCTAAAAGATACAGTAGATTTCCTTGTTGCCTAAATATATACAATTAATTTCAGGGGATTTTTTCCTACATGTGTTTGTAAATGCAAACATAGGTCTTTAAAAGGTTAATATAAATGTGGGACTAGAAATCTATGCAAACCGAAGTATGTTTTGCAATTATTTTGATGTTTTGCGAGTTATTCTCAGAATTGTGAATCAACTAATGAATTTCAACTATACACTGTACTACAGCACGCTACTAGAAGGCATCCCCTTTTCATGCTTCAAAATTTTGCTCACTTGAAAGTGTAGTTTCCAGGTATCACCAGATTTTCAAGTTGGAGTGTTGATGTGTCTTGTAAATGAGGCTGGTAACCTAGAGGTCCCTGTTGCAGTTCCCAGTGCCAACTCACAATTTTGTCATCATCGCTACTACTGGAGCCATCCAAAACAGCACCAGTGTTTGGGAGTTTCACTGTCTGGGATGATGGAGAGATCACAGCAACTGGAGGTGTGTTGATATGCATCGCTACATAAATCACAGAGAAACTTTACTGGTACCTTCTCCTACATTTATAGCTTAAGTGGAATCCTATAAAATTACCCAGTTAGTATTCTATATGCTCAGGGCATGCAATCACTGACTTAAATTATCCTCTCACATTCCTTTACATTTCTTTGAGAACTACACCCACTAAAAAATTATATGCCTCTCTATGGTAATAGGTGAGAGTCTGTTAGAAGGTGCAGATTTACCTTATAACAGTAATTATAACCTTACAACAGTATTCAAAGGTTGGCATTTGGACAGACAGCTACAGTGATGAAAAAATACTTTTGTCTTAAAATGAAATTCATTAAAATATCTTCCAATAATCTCACAAAAGTGGTAATATTTATACAACAGCCTGTTAAAATGTACCCAACATGAAACAAAATGATTTGTAACAGAAGACTTTAACCCATCAACATACTATGTACATTACTCAACAGTAGCTAGCATAACCTAACTTCATGGGACATAGTCCTTTATTAGCCACCAGCAGGCCAGTTAGTTCCTAGTTTTCACAGAAGCCGGAGATAGGTTCACTGCTATCTTCATCTGTTTCTTTACAATCCATTCTAATAATGTCCTTCTTCTATGTCTAGATCTCCCAAGTGGTTTATACCTTCAGTTTTCCAAACGTCATTTCTCCCACTCAGGCTGCTATCTGACTGAATGCGGAAGAGGGACAGCAGTTTCCTCCATTTTAGCTATCAGCAGTACGGGCTATTTACAGGTCCATTCACCCACTCCTCACCACCATCCACGTTCAGTACTCAGAGCATTTCCTACCCATATCATCCTTCTTGATTTGATCAACTTATAAAATTCACTAAATATTATAAACATGAGGTCTCTAATAATGCAATTTTTTTTCCATTCTCTTGTTACTATGTCTTCCTTCACTCCAGTCACCTCAGAACCCTCTTCTTGAAGACCTTCAATGTGTGATTTTTCCTTAGAATGAGACCAAGTTTCATGTCCACAAACAACAATACATAAAATTACAGTTTCATAAATTTTTAAACAGATGATGGGGGGAAAAAAAACTCTGAAGTGAATGACAGCAAGCATCAACTAATGTTACCATGTTAGTCTTGTCTCAGTCATACAATATGTAGTAAAAAACTGTGGGTGTTACAATGCATGCAAGCAATTTAACACACATATTATCACGTCTACAAGTTGTAAATTTACAGACATGTAATGGATGTGGCAATGTCAGGCAGATACTGGTCACCACAATGATGTACTTAAACTACATAGATTATTAGTCCATACAATGAAATCTATATGAATTAAAAACAACTGTGAACAGGGTAGCCATAAGAAGTGTAGAACTACCAGTGTGAGGGTTATTCTGAATGTGTCTAACAATCCTGTGTTGACTTAGGAATAGGGATACTCACGTGGTAGCACAGTTACATTGGCGTATGTCTCACCAAATGCTCCTGGTGCAGAGACACTAACTTTGAACATGTACAGCCCTTCAATGAGGTGGCTCAGTTTTAGTGTTTCCTCATTCTGATCACTCATGATGCCACTGTTGACACCCTCAGGCTGAGCCAGGGAAGTCCATTCATATGTATAGTGTTCACCTGTAAAAAAATGTGCTTTTATAAAAGACAATTTACCAAGGCATCTCACCATGTTGCACATTCATGAACACTTACAAGCCATAAAGATATCTATAAAAATTATATACCTTGCTGTTCTGCAGGGACAGTGAATGCTGATAGTGTAACCTCGTTTTCTGGGAGACGAACCTCCTTTGAGACAGCTGACACAACAAGCTGTTTGATGGGTCTGCTTGAAGTTATTTCTTGCACAAATGTATCAGTTCTTCCTCCCAGATCTCCTTCAGAATATATCTAATTCACATACATGTGTAAGTAACTTTATAATGAACAAAAAAGTCAACAACATGAGAAAATCAGATTTTACGTTTATGTGGGGACCACGTAAAAATAGCATAATACAGGGAAGAGTGTAAAATCCAAGAAGCACTGTTCTAAAGGGCAATTGGCCTGGACCTTACAAAAAGTGGGTAATACTGCGGAAAATACAAAATGCAGGCATGTAAAACCGGGGTTTTACTGTATAACTTCAACAGGGAGTATACTGACATGATGACAAGGCAGATGGCATTTTATAAACTCATCTCTGAAGCCCTAAAACATCTAGAATGTACTCAATAGTTATACACATAAAGTTACTCCTATTACCCCTACATTGTGAAATCATATGGAGTCATATGCAGGTTTAGCACCACTTATTCTTAACCTCAGTACCACATGGAGGTGAGTGGTCAGCCTCAGACCCCGCGCACTTTACGCCAGTACTCATTGCACAGGAGGCAGAGCTGGTCTAGGTTTTTGTCTAGTGCAGCCTCGTTTACCCTGACTGCACTTACACAGTCAAAAACTTTGGTTGCCCGTTTTCTTTCAATAAATACATTTCACTTCACGTTCACTACTTTTATTAAGGCTGCAATATTTTGTGTAGGCCAACGCAGAATACACGACCCAGCTGCACCAGATAACTTTTCTTCAACCCCTTACACGGTGCGTATCAGAGGTTTTTTCCCCATGAGTAAAGCAGTTCAAGTAAAGTAGTGTTGAGGACAAGAACATATGGAGCTTTACCTCCAATCTCCAATGGCATGGTACTTAAGTACAAAAAAGACTTTATCATTACCTTTCACTGCTTTGTACTGACCTACTTTCTAATTTATTAACCATTTCCTTTTAGAACTACCAGCTTGTCACAAAAGGAAATACCCTTTACAGAATTATGTTGTTCTTGTTTCTTATAAATCAAAACAAACCTTAGTTGGCTGAGGGACAGCCTCTGTGTCTGCCCGCAGGTCAGCACGGAATGCTTCTACGGTGCTATTAGACTTCCATTTACCTGCAGTTGCAGTAAAAATGTAAAATAAATTACAATGAATGAGGGAAATAACATTCATTTAGAAGAGTAAAAAAATCACATCATACATCCACAGAGTTCTGGTCAGTTATGCACTCTTTCATTCTCTCAGCTTAATTACATTACATTAGCAATAGGATAGCCTCATGCACATGAAGTTGCTTCATGTGGTAGGTGCCTCTTCTGAAACTTGAAGCCACGAAAGACTTTTTGATACTTCATACGGATAAGTATAAATGAGAAAATACGAGACAAGCACTCTGTTATTTTACTGTCACCATTTTTACACGTAATATCTCATTTGCCCTACAAGGAGCCAACGACACAATTATGAGAATATATCCACTATACCTGCAACCGAGGTGCTGTTACTGCATTCACCAAGAAGTGAGTCATGAGAGTGAAACTGTTTCAGTTGGTGTACAAGAAAGTCACCACCAAAATTTAAGTTACAATAATTCATGTTTTGTGTAAAAATAACAATCACTGGCAAGGACAGAGGTACAAGCTTGTTGTTTGGGTACCTTACTGCAGGAACAAGAACAGTTTCATTTGCCTCAAAGCATGTGACTCCTTGCCTAGTTCAATCCAATCCACACATAAAGTATGTCCTCAAGATCCATGCTGATGTCATTCCATGTATATGGTCATTATTTTTAATTCGCAATTACTAATCGCTTCCTGTTGGGTTGCTGACGTTAAGTCAACTCAACTCAATGACTTGTTCACTTGTTGCTTATCATGGACTGTTAGCTTTCTTTGTGTCATCCGCAGTCACTACGTAGACTCTACTGAATCGATATGCATGTTCATGTGATATATAACTACAGTTCCTACAAAAAGTATCATAAATTCAGATGAACCTGATATGGCTTTCCAAACTGGACAACAATGTGAAAATGCCAGAAAACAATAAACCATGCATGAAAAGCTGGAGAAAATTTGGAGTAGAGTAGAGACATCTCCAGAAAGATCACTGGATTCACTTACACAGCAAATGGGCATGTCTTCATCATTAGCAAAAAATGAAACAGAACTGCTGCATTTCATCAGTATAACACAAATGAGGCTCACAAACTCTATAACACATATCATACAGCATGGCTAAGTTTTATAACCTGGCACCTTCATAAGGTATAAGGTGGATGAACAGATTTCACATTCATTCTTTTTAGCAATATGTGAACCCTCAGAATGATAGGTACTGGCATGCCAAAAACCAAATATTAATCAAAAAAGTGCCATTACATAATGTAAAGTTTGGTTTGTAGTGTGCTATAAATGTATATAAAATTAGTGAGCCCATTTTTATTCAGACCATGAATTTACAACAATATGTTACACACATTCTGACACTATTTTTTGAACACCTGTACAATTGCAGAACCTATCCCTTCTTTCAGCAAGACAGTGTAAAAATTCAAACAACACGTCTATGCTTTATTTAAAGATTATATTTGGTGAAAAGATAATACTCAGGGGATTGTGGCCTCATAATGTGCCAGATCTGAACACATTAAATTTTTACCTGTGCAGCATGTTAAAAGATAAGGTGTATGGTAATAATCCTGCATTGAAGACCTGAAAGAAACAATTCAGAATCCAATGTTTTTTTAATCAGGAATCTCATGTGGTCTACCAGTCCCAGCCATCTTAAACTATTTATTTTCTGTAGTTAAAAAGAATAAATTAATAAATATAATAAAAACCAGCCCATTTTCATGTCAAAACAAGAACTATCATTTACATTTTACAGCCCTGTACCTTAACTTCACTCAATATACTAACCAATAGGAGTACACATCCCACTGGAATTGCGCTGGTAATCCTCCACACATTGGCATATTCCATTGCGAGAATGTGTGACACGCGGCACACATATTTCTTTCTCAGGGCAGTCTATAACCACACCAACTTCACAACTGAAATGAGTTTCAGTGGCATCCACTGATAAGCCTTTACTGTAAAAAATGCAAAAATATAGCAGATGCATCTCAAGTCTTCAAATGTTTCACCTAACTGTTCATGTATCTGATATTAATGTGGTGCAGAAACAATGCAAGATTCTTTCAAAATGCAGAAATGGAAAAATAATAAAAGGGACATACTTTTTGTAGTCATCAGTGTATGCAGATTCTATGACTTCACCCCAGGTTTCTGCTTGAGATACAGGTTGAACAAGAACCATGCTAACATGCTCGCCAAATTTTGGCTCTGGACGGAATAATGGTGCACATTGTTCACTAGTAACACACATGATCTATGGAACAGAAGAAATCAGCTTTCAGTAGTGTCGTACTTAATTCAACGCAGACCATATACAATGATAAAATCAAAACGTGTAAACATACGTGATAACAAGTTGAATCATGCATGAAAACAACATTGCAAACTTCTTCATCACAGCAACTCGTAATGCACTCCTCCAAAGAATGTGCATCATCCTTCTTTGAATAAGCGCCTGCTGTTTGATTTCCTCTTGGAGCAAAACTAGTAAAGACACTCGGGTAAATCCGAGGGCATATTTGTCCCCATTGTGGGTCTAATTTATATTCATGTCCCAAACACATCGATAAAAGATACACCCACAAAAGAGAACAAAGCTCTATTTTAAATGTATTCTTTCCACCAGTTAGCATTTTTCTACAGATGTTCACATACTGAAAATAAACAGAAATAACATGGGGCAGTAAGTACACGAAACTTCACCAATAAACTAACTAGAGCATTCTTAACCGAATGGTACAAGGTATTCCAGAAGAAACACAATCCGAAACGATACGCACATAAACACCTGCCTAGACCAATTATGGGCAGGTGTTACACCACTTGTGTGGTACATATCAAATGAATATGTATGAACATTATCAGCTTTCAGTTACATGGGACCCCTGTCAATCTTTATAAACATATCAAATGTATATATAACTTCATTTAAATTACTCAGAGTAAACATTAAAATACAGTCAAGGCTACTGCATAATTACAACAAACTGTAATTAATAAACCAATGAATATTCCAATCACAACACTACTTCGTCATACCTATCACAGCATTTCTGTTCCTCAGCTGATTATTTCGGCAAGGGTCGGCCTTTCTCGTACCGTTCGTACTACATGAGCTGTGGTTCGCACGGTCACAACACAATTCAAGTTATGGTTACGTTAGTTTATGTATTAAATTAAGATTTGGTGTAGTCACCGTGCTAAGGCCACTCCTGTATGAACTGCGCCTAGTTTGCGCCTACAAATGTAAACATGCTACTTAACTTACATCTGTGCTTAATATTGGACGCGGGCATAGGGTTGATATATATATATGATCTGTGGGGTTGGGCCTGTAGGATTAGGTGTGATGACAGAGGGAGAGAGATGTTTCGAACGGGACAGCGTTTGTAGATTTCTTTTTGGAAAAACTTTGCAATTATATTGAAAATAAATGCATGTTCTTGGTTACAGTGTTTTTAAACTGGCGCTGTGCTTGTTAATTTTTGAAGTGCTGAATTATGTAACTTGTAAGTTTCATTGTCGGAGTATAACCTTAACTTCTTGGGTATTTTTCTGCGACTTTTGTGCATGGCAGATATGAACACTGATTAGACATTACAGAGAATAATTAAACTCATGGTGAAAGTTAATGAATGCCAAGACTTGAGTGATTATGCAGATAGGATGTAGCAACTGGGAGGATAGAAGGGAAAAATTACCCTGTGAATTCGTTGGCTGGTTACATTGTAAGATAAAATTTCTAGTGTTTCATACATAAGAGTATGGGTAGTAAAAATTAAATGGGACTCATATGTTGAATTTATCTTTTTAACCAGTGGCCAGAATGTTTTTCCTGGCATGTGAGATTGCTGGAAGCTGTTGTCACCTCATTTAGTGTCATGATGCATAGTACATTGCATAGCAGCTCTTATCTCCTTCCTGTTCTGTAGAAGATTCTTTTTAACTGAAAGCGCATAAATGGTGTGCATATTATTAAATAATTCTGAATTCTGAGCTACATTTTTGGCCTGTCTAATGTGATATTGTTAGAAGATGATGTCAACAGTTGTACATGCACTTTGTCTTCAGTGACTGAAAATAACAAAAATGTCTTTTGATCGAGATTTTAAACTAAGGCTTAATTATGTGATATTAGTACTGCATGCTACACTGTCATGTTGTAAGAAAACCGAAAGTTTTTAATTCATGTTGTTTATTATAGGTTCTGTTTACAAAAACCTGAAACATTTTGAGACTCTTCATGCTTCTCAGTTCAGCCACAATATTGTGAAAAGGGGTGTCAAGCACAGTGATCATCCCTTCAATAGAATCAGAGAGGTGTCCTTCAGCACACTTGGAAGGTATTGCATTCAAATTTAAGGGTAGGCATGATGTTTGATTTGAAATGATTTGTGTAAGTGCACAAGAATAAAAACTGTACTCTTCAATAATTTTCAGAGACTTTCGTTTAATTCTGACTCCAAAGAGAGGGATTCTCCATTCTAAGTTCAAGGCTATCACAGTAGATGGAGATGGTCAAGAAAAGCCTGTATTTGTTGGTAAGTTTCATTTAGTGATCATATGGTGGTTTTCAGGGTTGACATGGTGCAGGTGGGTGCAATCAATGTGGAAGTTAATTTACTTTCGTTCTTCAAAAGTTTATGTCTGAGCTGGTCCCTGAAGGATATGAAAGTAGAAAGTTTCCTTCAAGGATGATATAGTTTTGTCCTTCTGTGGCAACACTTCTTTACCAGTTGAATCACAAATAGCGATTCTCGTCATTTTTTATCCACTGGGGCCATGGAAAGGACTGAAAATTTTCCTCTCATTCCATGTTTTTGTTCCTCCTGTCATAACACTGGGATCCTTCTTAGAAAGAGTTGTTTCATTTGCTGGTTTATCACATTTCCAGTTTGTTGCCTCTACTGGCTCGGACTGTTGTGTATCCCCTCTCCCCCTCCCATGTCTTTGAGTGGCCATTCTCCATGCATCCTGCATGTAAAACGCAGCCGCATGTCAGCCTAATCACCTCATCGTCAATCACCATAGAACACTGAGAAGCTGTTAATTGCCATGCTAGTCAACTTGTCCTCTGCATTTTGCAGAACCCAAGGGTTGTTTGCATTGCTTAAAAGAGCCTGCCACTGGTCTCTGTTTTCAGCCAGGTGAGTGCAGTCTACATTTTCCAATTCCATGTCTTTAAGATGCACTTTAATGTTATTATTCTTTGTTACATTTTTGGTCACACATTTTAACATGAACTATAATCTGAAAGCTCAGTCATGGAAAAATTTTTGGAATTTTTTTCCAGATCATGAAAATTTTTATGATGGCCGATTGTTTGGGGAGGTTTCATCTGAAGCAAGTGTCCATTTAGAAGATGGTGTCATGACTGCTACTATTCATGCTCCAGACGAGACATATCATATTGAGGTAATTTAAGTTTGTCTAATTTGTTCCTTTTTGGGTAATTCCCCGGCGTCTGAGTTCTAATTGCCGACGTTTCGGAACTCACTATCGGTTCCATCTTCATAGGCAGGTCAATACTTCATTGACCTGCCTATGAAGATGGACATGAACAACTTTACTTTTCTGCTCATCTTAGACACAACAGATTTTGTTATAGGTATTATTACAGTTGTTTACAAGAGAACCTGGAAACTTTCAGCACTGACCTTGACTGAAGGAGGGTTAAGTAAGCAATATTCAGCACACAGAATGGAGCATATGCTTGTTACTCTCCAGGTATCTGTTGTAAGAATTGGAAATTATACAGGGTGTCCCAGGAGAAATGTGCCAGAATTTGGGAGTATGTTCCTTATGTTAAACTATACCGATATAACCCAAAACACCTATATCCAAAGTGGAACGGTTACGGAGATAATGGCCGGAGAAGTTTGAAACTTTGACAGCTGTTACGTATTGATTACCAAATACATATTGAAACTGGCAGGAATATGTGGTTTCTGTAATGTTAATAGCTGTACATAACATCAAAGTCACTTATGAGTGACATAAAGCCATTAAATTGAACTACAAAAACACTCGCACTCGTGTCATAGTTGTCCTTAGACTTCCAAGTACTTTACGCAGGCCGCAGCTGATCTGTTA
>Ga0123355_10010394_pt1 | contig 14264 bp, 8 predicted proteins | sample TergutEmb28metaG_3_FD_89872 | JGI IMG/M metagenome (GOLD analysis project Ga0123355, IMG submission 89872) | Embiratermes neotenicus P1 segment gut microbial communities from Petit-Saut dam, French Guiana - Emb289 P1 | ecosystem: Host-associated > Arthropoda: Insects > Digestive system > Gut ...
CCTTTTTAATGATAAGCTGGGCCCCCCCCCTTTTTTTGGGGGGGGGGGGGGGCAATGGTTTGAGGCAGTGAAATGCGGTTTGAACCCTGCCGTAGAATATACCGTCAGGAAGGTCCAAGAAAACCAGACGGAAGTGAAGTTGAAGGAACACATCACAATGGGAAACATACCATGCAGATATTTTCTTACACAGGCTGTACTGTTTGTTTTTTGAAATCCAGTTCGCATATACAAAGTAGTTTTTTTTAGGCATATCGGCTGCGTTGGGAGTAATGCATAAAAAATCCCTCTGATGTGAATCGCGAGTTTTTTTAAAGTCAGAACTGATGGAGGTGTTGCGAATGCATATTGCGTCTTAAATCTGAAGATTGCATTAGTTTTCAGCGATGCAAGGGTTATGTATGGCAGAGCCGTAAGACAGGTATCGAAATCAAACGTTCAGAATCGAGAGTCTCGATTCTCGAAAAGTAATACTAAGGTAACGTCGGTCAGTGCAGTTGTGTGCTCGGCGGAGTGGCAGTGAGTTCAAAACGTTTAGTGTTAAATATGTGCCTGGTTGGAAGGAGTTGAATGAGTTGCGAACGAATTGTGCTTGCGGATTGTCGTTTCATATTAGAAGTTCAATGAAGACGACACTGGCTCTGGGTCATGGAAGGCGACTGCTTGAAGACTGGGCAAAAGCCCGGAGTTGAGGTATGTTTATTGCATGTGGGGCATTAAGAATGTGCCAGCTGTGTTCCAGCACCGATCGTAGTGAGCGTCAGAAGCCTTAGGGGTTAGTAGTGTAATATTATAGATACAGTAAATAAACCATGAACGTGTTTGTGTTCCTGGATAGTCTTGCGGAGTCGACCGATCGTGCCCATGTGTAACAATTCATAATCTTTATCCAACGCTAAAATTGTTCGGTGTTGAATGTTTGGTAATAAAAATCGTGTTGTGTTTATTGTGTTCACTATTTCGCTTCTGGACGAGGTCGTGGTGCCCGTGTGTCCGAACCAGAGGAGACAGAATACAGATCGCACAGGACGCCATATTAGTTGGCGCCAAGGGTGGTGCGTTGCAGTACAGAATTTCCCTACGAGCACTGCTTTATCTTTTCTTGAATTAACATGGGTTAGGTTCTGCTAACTTTGTCGGGTCAGAATGCGGTATGGAATAGGCAATCTTTTCGGCTTTTACTAGGACTCCTTTAATGAAGTCGTGTGGAAACTACCAGGGTACAAGGATAGTGATCATGAATGCAAATTTTGAGGGTCTTACAAGACTGCATATGAAGGTTGGCCCATAACTTGGATATTCTGGTGGGGGTTAGAATAGTTGCTAACTCTCTTTAGCATACCGTGGCGTTGAATTAAACGGCTGACAAGGCAATTACTGAGCGCTGGTAGACCAATAGGTCAGGTCGCTGTTATTCTTGCAGCTGAGACGTTTATGCAAATTCAAGATACCTTTGTATTTGATGATGTACATCTTCCGTGCAACACACACAAATATCACCACCAACTATTTGCTCAATGTTAGGTTGGGTTTTATAGTGCAACTAGTTGATGGCGAGATTTGTGTGTATCAAGATACCCAATTATTCTACAGTAGTAAGTCGAGACAATAATTTCCCGATTGAAATATTTGTTGATTTAAGAAGTTATGAGGACCAAAATGGTGATGTTTTCCACATTTAGATTCTTGTTACAGTTCTGCTGTTTCTGAAGACCCATATTATTAAAAAAAATCGAGTTTTACATATCGTCTTCTTATGCACACTTCAGTGTAAAAGGATACAGAAACCTTTTCAGCATTTGGTGATAATTACGCTTTCGAATTTTTGCTTCTGCTTTTGACACGTTATGGTGATGGAGGGTATTTAATTGGGAATTTTTAAACTATACTACGTTACGGACTACGCCAATGCGTTCTTTTATGGCTGAATAAAAAGTCTGATGTTGCACATTCAATTAATACACTTCTTGGATGATAGATCCTACAATTACAGAGGAAATGGTAGGATTGTGTGCAAAAGCTACCGTACGAGGTTAGTTGCCAGGATGTCGGCAGAGTGGGCGTACTGTGGCGTCATTTCCATTTAACTGCCTCTGCAATTCTCAGCAATACTCAGTGCTCTGATCTATGCTCAGTGCCGCCTTGAGGAGGGGTTAGGGGGGAGGGAGAGAGGATGCCGGTATAACTTGTCAGGGCCTGGCGATGCAGAATGGGTTGCGTATAGTTTTGTCTTTCTCAGTGGTATCAGGTGTTGTTAGGTAGTGATTTGTTGTGTTGGCAGCACTTGCTACCAGCGGTCAACTTGCCTACGACGCTTTCTGCTTTGCCCTTAACCCTTTGACGCCTAACGACCACTATAGTGGTCGTACCGCACCGCTAACCTCTAAACGTTTCATTTTATATATTTATTCAACAAATACAGTTACTAAATATTTTAAACATGGTATATACTCTCCGTTTTTTCCTCTTCAAAATGCAGTTTGTTTCATAACTCTAACATATTTTGTTCCTGTATTATTCACATTTTATATAGAGGGTGTGCTAAAATTAAAAAAATAATTCCGGCGCCAAAAGGTTAATTTACCCCTTGCCGGTACGCCCTTGGTGGGAGGCCCGAAAAAAAAATTTCACTGGGGTCCGAACCCGCTCTCGAGGGCCCTAGGAGTACGGTCAGAAGTGTTATTATTCAAATAGTAAGTCAGGATGGAGCAAAGGAGATTACTGAATCTGGTCGTGAGATGCACCACCTGTCTACCTGGTAACATGGCAATTGAACTGGAACCTTGAAAAATAATCATCATCTGAGATACGCCGGGCATTGTATCAATCAGTTCCAGACACTGAAAGAGTTGGGGTCTTGCAGACACGTTTAAAGGTGGAATTTGGGACGAAACTGTGAGAGAATTTCTCACCCATCGTCATCAGTATTAGGGCCTGCTCATGTAGGGCCTTCTCGAAAAATGCGTTGTAATGAGAAGGAGTTTCATCATATCGTTAAAATGCATCAGACTAGCAGTGTTTGTTATGAGGAATTTATCAGACAGGTTGGCATGTTCCTCCCAGCCAATAACCACATGTCATTTTACGTAGCACTGGAGAATAAAAACAACCTCAGCTGCCACTGCATAATCAGTTTTTGCCCAACAAATACACCCTTCATGTTTCTAAGATTCCACTGCATGTTTAGACAGCTGCACACAGTTTGCATTTTCAGAAGTAACTCAGGAGGGAACTCCATTGAATGGAAAGACTGAAGGGCTTCAACATGTGCGGCATACTATTTTCATCATGACTCGATAGATGTGAAAACAAAGCACGAAACACAGAATGCGCTGGGTTTCAGTAATGGCAAGTCAAAAATTGAACCAAATAATTTGGGTCTGCGGTTGAACTCACTGTTGTGGAGCTTCTGGTGTACTTGCACTGGTGGTTGAGGATCCGGCTGACAGCCTTTCTCAGTCAGTGTTCGACCTGTCGCAAGGTCTGACTTAATTGGCCGATCAGGAGCCACTGGACCGTGGCAGGACTTGCCCTACCCGCCTGCTTGAGGAGTCCTGTAACTTGACAGAACTGACTGACCCACTTAAATTGTTGGGGGAAAACCATGGTCAACTTGCGCTGGTACGAGATGAGCGTCTGGTCGTCTTAACTGGCCCAACTGAGTATTTCCCCATGACAGGACTTCATTCCCAATCCAGTTTGGAAAACAGGACAGTTTATATGTATGTATTTATATATGTATGTTTGTATATATGTATATGTATGCATGTATGTATGTATGTATGTATGTATGTATGTATGTATGTATGTATGTATGTATGTATGTATGTATGTATGTATGTATGTATATGTGTGTGCGTGGGTGCGTGCGTGCGTGCATGTATGTATGTGTGTGTGTATGTATACATACATACATGCATGTATGCACGTATGTATGCATGTATGTATGCATGTATATATGTATACATACATATATACATATATATATACATTATATATATATATATATATATACACATACACACTTTTGGTTACGCTATGCTTAATTTTCGAAATAGATAAGTCAATATTTTTCCCACGGTTTTCTGTCCAGGAGAAACTTTTGTGTATTTACCCATTTTTTTGGCGACGCGCCGGTTGGGAGTAGCAGGACGGGGTGGACATACTCGTGGATGTTTGGCTGTTGTGTGCGTGCATACTAGTACGGGAACGCAGGTTTGATGGACAATATTCATCATAAAACACGCCCGTAGGTAAACCCAAAACATTGAAAGAAATTTTTGCAAGTGACAGCGTTGGAGAACATAATTCAAACAAAACAAATTCATTTAGGTCACAAGCACGACTTTTGTTTTGTTGTATTGTAATTTGGCGGCTAGGATGGCTAGACATTCCATAGCTGTCCAGACTGTTCCCGAAGCCCATCTAGCATGCTGTAAAATGGGTACCGGCCGGGGCCTAGCGATGACTATCCACCTCCATCTAGCTCCGAGGTTAAAGAAAGAGTTGAGCTATAATTCTGCTCCCCCTCTGGACCTTCATAGCCTGTTATACGGAGAACTTTAACTGTTTACTTTTTGTATTATGTACGAGTCAAATGTGGCAAAAAGTTATACAGGTTGCACGATTTAAGGCTAAAAACTCAATTGTAATTCCAATTAGGATTATGCGTGGGTGTGTGTGCGTGCGTGCGTGCCTGTATGTATGCATGTATGTTTGTGTGTGTGTATGTATGTATGTATATGTATGTGTGTGTGTATACATGTATGTGTGTGTATGTACGTATGTATATGTGTGTGTATTTTTGTATGTATGCATGCATGCATGCATGCATGCTGCCGCTCAGGGAGCCGTACGGACATGCACTAATAAATTAATTTACCCACGCGACTAGCCTTATTTTTACATTATCGACTGATGGATTATTCTTTTGTTCAGTGTGCCCATATAAGTCTTGCAATCCGGTGCATTGATTTACAGACAATACAAAGTAACAACATAGAATTTGGTTGTCAGTCTAGGTGGGTTAAGTTGACAGAGTAGGTTAAATCATTTAACTTGACGTTTTAGAAGTCAGAGTGACGTATTTAAGTACCTTTTTGACAACAGTCCCTCCCCCACGATAACATTTGTGCAGCTGTTCAGTTGAGAGTAATTTAGTTCCTGTAAATTCAGTACCGCTGAACGGGTGAGATGATGATATGTTATTAAACAGCATTCGAAGAACGACAAGAAAATTACGCTTCTGTGGGACAAAACTGTATGCTCCTTCGAGAAACGAATAACTGCATTATGGAAGTAGTGCTTATGGCTAGCCGATTCTTGCGGGTGAAAGTAAAGGTGAAGGTAAAATTGTCCTTATGCTTAATTAACTACCACGATCTGAAGACGTGTTGGTTGAAGGAATAGCACCACATGTTCTTATCCTCTATTCTGGTAGGAAACTCTGGCGTGGCGTCTAAAGAAATGGCCTTCACCTTTTTATCGAATTTTGTCTACATTGAGTCTCTAACGTGCCTTTTTTTTTTTAAACCTTCAGTTAGCATCAAAATATTACAATTTCTTAACAGCGTTCTGAGTTAATTTCGTTTTGCTGAAAGATTTGTCCTGGGCAGCATCTTGGTGCATGTCTTTACGGTACTCATGAAATTGTTAGCGAAATTGCAGGAATCTTTCGGCTTTGTGTTCGTGATTTACGTTACTAACATTAATAAACAATACTAAATTACTTTAAATTGTGTGTCAGCGGTACTACTATTTATTGCAATTTTATTATGTGGAGTTTTAGGTTTTCAACCCATATGTACCTCATAAGTTGATAAAAGTTTCATTCTGAACATGAGCTGTGATATGGTAGAAACATGTCGAAGATGTTCAGCCTGTCTGACCACCTACTCACGAACTACAGATTAAATAAATCGCCGCACTGCTTCCTTCCTACATGTTTCGGCACTTCCGGGGTTCCATCATCAGGAAATTCTTATGTTGACGTAAACTGCGCCTCTGAATTGGTCCAACGTATAACATCCAAGTGCACACCAGTTTAAATCAACACACAGCAGCACCTCATAAAACGTTTAAAATGCCAAAAATGTAAAAAAAAAAAGAATGGACAGAGAGTCTTTTGACCTCCGTTTATGCTGAGCTAAGGGGCCCACAGAATTTCACCGGAGGGTCGGTGGATATCCAGAAGCCCAACTCCTAACCAGAATACGGGGAGGATCCTGACGGAACGACGTACGTGCACTTTGAACGGAGTAGATATCTACTGCTGATGTCGACATAAGAATTCCCTGATGATGGCACTCCGGGGTGCCGAAACACGTAGGAAGGAAAAAGTGCTGCGACTGTGGTTAATCTTTAATGCATGACTAGTTGCTTAGACAGGTTGCATTTGACGTCATGCACGATTCATACAATATTAAGTTATGGAAGGGAATTTGTGTTTTTATCTAATATGTACTTACAATGAATACATTTATTTTATCTTATTTGTTCGTATTTGGATCATTTTTATTTCTTGGATCTCGTGATGACTCATATTCATGATATTAACTGATTTACACTGCTTACCTTTCTAAAAAAATAACCTTGCTTCTTGGAAATATAATTTGCTTTCTATTTCGAAGTCTTTCTTATTTATCCAATGTTATATTTCTCCGTTTCTTTATTACAAATTAGCTGATGTGGAGTTCTTATCGTGATAATTAGAGATTGGTTCTTTTTCACTGTACTGTCCGAAACAAACGGCTCATTGATTCCGAGATTCGACTTTGAAAATCTTGTTACTTGAAGTTTTACTTTTGGTCAACAATCGCGCAGATTGCTCTGCTGGTATTACGTGACCGTCATCCGTGATATGAACTAATATGGCTCGGTGAGTTCCATTTTCTGGCCCTTGAAGTCCCAACGCCTCTATGTTGTTTAAATCAGAGTTTTCAATTTCTATTGCTACAACATTTTTACAACTGTTTCTTATTGTTTGTAACTGCTTGTTGACATTGTGGTTACCCGACTTTTCATTCATTTGTTCACTTTCAGTTGAAATGTTTATAGTCCTGTAATAGGAATGAACTTCGTCATCAAAACCAAGGTGAAATGGCTTATGAAAGGCGAAAGGTTTGTTTTCAGGTAATGTAGATGAGGTACTGGACATGAAATTAGTAGTTATTCCTGCACGACATTTCCTGTAAACGTTTTTGTAGTATCCAGAAATATCTGTGTCAACTGAAATAAATTCATTGGCACCAGCGTATAGACTAATATTTTTGCGGTTGGTGCAAATATTGGGGTTCCCATCAAAATGAATTATTTCTGTTGTTATTGGACTTGAGGTTTTTGATATCTCATGTCTAGTTATATCTATATTTGTATACTTTGAGCACTTATTCTTGGCTTTGTCTTCAGTTGAATTTTTATGTGAAGAAGAGGCAAGGTCTTCACAGTTCATGAGGGTCTGTTCACAGTTATTAGTGACATCTGCATTGCTACAAATCTCATGAAATTTAAGCACTTCCCTGCCAAATACTTCTGTCACATATCTTTCATCTGTGCCATAAAGAGTTTCTGGTTTAATGGATTTCATACCAGTCTCAATTAGCTTGAATGTTTTCTCTGTGAGTCTTACTGGTCTTCCGTTCAGAACACTTTCCACTGACTGTAGCATCTGGAAAATACCGTGACTGCGGTTTCGTTTCAGCAGCAGGCTGCACAGTGAAATAACTTCCCTGCATCGGTATGTGTATAAATCCAAATCTCGTCTACTGAGTTTGTCTGTTTGAGGAGTACCCTTGTTTGTATCAGCATTCAGCGGTAGGATCACAAGTGACAATCCATGTCTCTTATTTATGTCCATGTCGCTTACATTCCCTTGCTCCATACTGTTCTTGTCATTGCTGCCAGATTCGCACAATTTATTTATTCCACCAAATGAAAAGCAAACAGCCATCTGCTTCGGAATACAGCTTACACTAACCTTCCCATCTGAAGGCAGTTTCTTCAGCTCTCCTTCTTTTGTCAGCGGAATTTGTTCGGTTATGAAATTGACCGTTCGGAGCAAAATTTTCCTCCGTTCTGGCCGGTTTCTTGACACTTTATTCGCATCCGACATAGAAAATGACAAGCGTCCTGTCACATCTGGAACATTACTGTCAACTGTTACTAAGTAAGGAGATTTTGGAACGTGTTCATTATTCACAATGACGGATAGTTCATGTACTCCAGGACTTTGTGGGATATAGCTGATTCTGATGCACCCAGACTTTACGCTGTAGTTGATTGGTATCTTACAAGGAAATTTATTTGACCCATTTGTAAATGATTGATATTGATTTATAGTTTGTTCAATTGACATGTTGAAGCTCGTTTTTTGAATTATTACCTCTCCATATTCACTGTTGGGACCTTCTATTCGAACTACTATATCAGGAATTAGTGTCCCAGGTGGAGACACTCGATACGGTGACCGCAACAGATGTATGCAGAAACAAGCTGTACGTTGTTGTACAGCCATGACCAATCCCATTCCCTTGACAACACAGCCAGAGGATGGAGGTGCAGGCTGCCTTTTTGTTTCTGGGGCATTGCTCTGTGTCCGTCTGAATAATCTCAAAATTCGACTGAGGGAGCCATTGCTCTGTTGGAGTTGTAACACAGCACACCTCATGTTCATCAAATACCGCAGAAACCGACGCTCCAAATACGTACTGAATATTACTTGATGCAGTTCGTCATGGGTGAATACCTGAGAAGAGAGAATGTAAAGAATTTAATTATTAATTAACAGAATTTGGTTGTTAGAATCTAATTGTAGGTCAACAATAAGGATTTAAACAGAAATTCACCGCAGACTAAAATATCAAATAATACAGACTAATGCACCTTCTGATATGGGCTTAATACGTAGATGCCGAAATATTGGACATTATTTTTTATTGTTCTTTATATGTTTGTAAGGCGTTATTCGTCCCTGATAATACCCCTCGGTGTTTGCTTAACCTCACATCATGTGTCTAGAATCCGAAGATCAAGTCTTCTGGGATGACAGTGTTTCGATTCAGAGTCTGTTACTGAACTGAGTTCATTCGTGCCTGTCCGTCTGCTGATATAACCACAAACGTTAATATTATGAAACGTATTCGATTTTCATAGCTGCCCTGTTAATGCACAGACTAGACGAATGGGGGGAGGTGGAGGGAAGAAGAGAGATATGGACGGGGACGATGCGTAGAATTAGGCTATTTACGTAGCCCATTTACTTTTATACCGATGCCGGTGGACGTGCGGCCTAACGCGTAGGTCTGCAGCCTCTTGATTGCTGGGATCGCGGGTTCGAATCCCCCTTAGGGCATGGAAGTTCGTCTCTTGTTTATTGTATGCTTTATGGTTAGCGGTCTCTGCGAAGAACTGAACTCTCGTTCGTAGGAACCCTACCGGCTGTGTGTCTAATTGTGTGTGGTCCGGAAACTTCACAAGTGAGCCTGCTTAGGCCCGATTTGGGCTGTTGCGACCCCAAAACATTATACGGATAAGATGGGCTTAAAACCTTAGAAGTTTCTTTCTTGAGAACGCTGAAGTGCAGGGTTCTAACGATGAATGCTGCCAGTATCTGCGTGTGGATAATTGTGGATCTTAGAAAACGGATGAAGGATGACTTCGAGTAGAATAATTACTGGCTGTAAGAAATGTATGAGCCTACATCGTGAATGACTTACATGTTATTCGAACCCTGCACCATCCACGATCTGTGTTCTCTAACGATAGTGTATTCAGATGCCGGCCCCTTTATGGCACTTTTTTTGTTTATCCTACCAACGAAACCCTCCACCTCCGCTCCCTTCTCCCTACCAACACCAGAAGTACAACGCCATCTACCCAAAAGCATTACCATCCTCACCCATATTACGCCTGATTCGAGGAAGGATGCGGTTTGTAATAAGAACAAAACAGCTGTATCTTAAGCAATCATATACTATGTGTGCGTGGTGTCTGCAGCGCTGATTTTTTGGGTTTATGCGACTAATTACTATGCAAAATGTGAATTAGTATTCCGGCGCCTAGTTCGTGTAAGAAACTAATTAAAACTAAATTTAGCCCTCTAGAATAACACGTTTTAATAATAAAGGGTTACGCCCTTCGATGTCATCTCAAAATTTTCATACAACAAATAGGTCTGTGATTTAATTTCATAGTAATCTGTTGCACATTCATAGAAAGAAACAGGGAATGATAAAGTGACTTTCCCCTGACTGATGAACAGATGTGCTGTGAACCATACTGTGTTATTACGTTTCACACACTGCATGAAGATTGCACAGAATAATAATGTTATATCTCCGGCGTAATTCGTTACTAACAGGGATATACAAATGTCATTAATACTGCGAAGTTGGAAGCTCCCAAGTCAAGGTTCCTAGCAACTGCTCCGTATGAGGGAATGGAATGTAACTTCATATGGGTTATAAATTCTTTGTATATTGTCCTTATTTTGTAACACACAATTAATAACCTTACACAGTCACAGCGATTCGTATGTTTATCTTTGTTGGCATGAATGCCTATAGGCCTATACGTACAAAGCAGGCTCATGTTCGTATGCATGTTCTAATATCCGTACGCATTTACAAGCACGCAAGTATAAAGTTATTACTCACAACTGTGGAAGTGTTGGTCGTAATGGGAGTACTAGTGTTGGTGGTGGTGACGGTGGTGGTGGTGGTGGTGGTGGTGGTAGCGGTGGTGGTTGCGGTGGCGGTGGTAGTGGTAGCAGCGATAGTAAAGGTAAATCAGTCCCATTACAGACCCGAGGAGCCCAGAGGGTTCCAGAAAGTTAAGGTTCCCAGATATCATGACAACGGCACAGGATATTGGTAAGGTTATCAGCCTTACGCACCGGCCGCATTTATCCCCAGGAAATGCTCCTGGTACTCATTTCTGTTATAGGCTGAGTCGACCCCAGGGCCATAGTAGCAGCAATAGTAGTAGTATTTATTGAGTTCGTTTCGGAATAAGCGGTTCCTGGAATTGTTCACCGTTTAACACCTGGTTGGCACGATGCAAACTTTCCTTTGTATCTAGTATCAGTAATAATATGACGTGGCCGCAGATTGATTATCCTGGGCACCCCTGTGTAAGATCACTTTAAATCAAATGTGGAGATACTCGAAGCCAGAGCAGGCACCAAACTGGAGAACTCATCTGCATTTTAGTATTCAGTTCCGCTTGAGTAATTTGTTGCTAAAATGTAATTTTCTTCTGCGTTGATATTGGATCACGATGAGAGTTCTATTGGCCGTAGAGGAGGGGCAGGTTAAAATTACTTTTCAGGGAGAAATCTCATCCATCCATGCCAGCACGTAGTAGGAAGGATGCGTCTGAGGGATGACTTTGCTGTTGAGGTGATTTCCGTGTGTTCGTTCCTCAAGCCGACACAGCGTGTAAACGAATTACTGAACGACCCCGCAATAACCACGCTTCGCCGCTTCGAAGCTTAATTATTAGCAGGCCATGGAAAGCAAACAGGCGGATACTTTCCGAAGAACCACACACATAAACGACAGGGATTCGGATACTTCGATTCGTGTCTAATTTTTTTTTTTAACTGGACAAAACTCGATTGTGTTTTAAGTTACTGAAGCGTTACTGATTCATTGTGCACAACCTTTTAACATTCCTTATGCTGCCAGATGCTCAAGAAGTAACGCGTGTGCCGTATTATAGATGTACCAGCTTCGAATCTCGGCAGGAATTACGACTGTTAACTGTGCTTTCCTCATCATCGCCAGATGATAAATGAAGTGTGCCACGAACAGTCTGTCTCCAATTTTTTAGTGTTTATTCAAAGTGATCATCATTCTACGACTTATAATGTGTGGAATTGATAGAGTTTCATTAAATGATCCACGATTCTTCCTTAACATTGCACATTGTTTCGTATGTTCGTAAAAGACGAAGGCGAAATAACGCCATGAAGAATTTTAACCCGTTAAACGCCAAGTTAAATCCCATCTGTCATCTGCTGGCATTATTAGCTCACCATATTCTCCACGTTAGCAGGATAAGGGTTAATAACGTAGCCCTAGCAACACAATCTGTATAGTTTCTGGATTTGTAACTGTGCTGTTTTCCATAAATAGGAGATACCGTTGCCAAGATTTTATTAAAATTATCTTGAAAGGTTATTTATTGTTCATTCAGCACGTTTACAGGGCAGTGTCATCTGCGTAACTGCTTGCAGGATTAATACTTCATACATTTCTAAAACAAGTTGTGACGAGTTTGAGTTTTGTTTTCAATAATCCGATGAATGAGTTGTTGTGATGACCTTCATACAGTTCTGTGTTAATACGCTTTTCGAGGAATTTCCCTGGCTTAAGCAGTTAGTAGCCGACTTCTTGGTGAGGAAACCTGCTTTCGATCTCAGGCAAGCCCACGTGGGATTTGTGGTTGAAAAAGTGATACTGGGACAGGGGTTTCCCCGAGTTTTTACGATTCCTCTTATGAATATTATTTCTTCAATTCTTGGTACTCATATGTTTAAGACCGCCACTATAAAATTTTAGTAACTGACAATGTCGTTAAATAAAATTCTTAAAGGCTAGGTTTGTTTTTGAACAGTACGCCTGACCAAGAACGTTGCGTAATTTTAATTTTTAGGCGCGTACACAAATTGCGAAAGCGACTATTAACGTCGTCATGTCTGTCTATCTGTCCGTCCGCATGGAACAACTCGGCTCCCACTAGACGGATTTTTATGAAATTTGATATTTGATTATGTTTGGAAAATGTGACCAGAAAATTCAAGTTCCATTAAAATCTGACAAGAATACCCAGTGATTTTATGCTTCCGCCGCGAATTAGCTGAGAACTGAGAAATTTGGATTCTTGAACCCTGAGGATGGGACCGATAGGTTGTGTCGAAACGTCGGAATAAAATTACCGCTACTCGCTGCGTAAAAACCCAGGAGAGCGCAGTTCTCAAGAATACCCAGTACTTTACATCAAAGCCCTGTGTACGTTTATGATAATATCTGGCTTAATTCTTCTTAGAATGAACTGTAGAGAAAATCAAACAAACATTTGATATTCAATATCCTTTTCCCGAAAATAGTGTTTTTTCGAGGTAATGTGAAAAGATATGGCAGAACCAGACTGGTCACAGATGAAAATGTAATGTGGTGCATCCGCGTTGCATGCTGGAAATATAAGGCTGCAGACAAACACTCAGAATATTTAATAGTTTTGCTTTTCCACGGCAACAATCTTTAAGCGAACGCGCTTCAGTTACGTTATACATACATTGTCACTCTCATTACTGGTTGTTACAGTACGTTCATTGAATGTTCGTATATTAAAGCTCATGTTTTATAACCTAAGTTCAGCAGCTTTATTTACCTGACTTTACCTTTCACTCGCTGACCGAATATTGCAACAGCAGTCTCTATGGAAGAAATCCCATTGTGTTTATAACCAAATAAACTGCACTTATTCAGTGTAACAATACAGATTTATTATAATTAAAATTGTTGTCTGCACATGTGTAGCGTCACACGCAGGTGCCGAGGCTTTTTGGTTACTGCAGCCGAATGTAATTGTCGTAGGACGTAAGAATTACGCGGGTTATGACCATAGCAACGAAAATTTAAAAAAAAAGCCACTTATTCCAATTGCGTAGAATTCTATAAATTTAGAGCTATTAGGTCTGTTGCTATTATTATTGTATATAATTGTTACATAATTTAAGTACACTGTGTACATGAAAATTGTCCGTTAGAACCTTAAAGCTACTTACAGTTTTTATGGTTTTATTGCTTAATTGGAAAACAGCGTTTCGCACTTAACGTGCATAAATTGTATGATGTAGCTCCTTTCCAATTTTAAGGCGTCTGGCTCCAGTTGTTTATTAGTCATTGCTGTCAGATGGCAAGCTGGAAAAGTTTTTCACCTTGTCCATGTTATTATTTACATTCGGACGCAGATGGCTCGTCCCAAGAGCGGTCTTTGTAGTGGATGCATGCGCTAACGTTCAGTGGTCCCATTAAGGGAAGAAAGCAAACAAAAGTTAAGCGTGAAGAAAGAATACCAACAAGACGCAACAATATAGATGATTTATTGTCAGTTTCAGATGTTGAATTATTGACTACAGTCTCGACATGTTTCGGGCATCTTTATGCCCATCATCAGGAGAAAAGACCACGTGTTACTGTATATGGAGTATATTTGCTGGTAGTGTTGGATGTGGCAGTTTGCGGTACTGTGGTGTACCG
>Ga0123355_10010395_pt1 | contig 14263 bp, 11 predicted proteins | sample TergutEmb28metaG_3_FD_89872 | JGI IMG/M metagenome (GOLD analysis project Ga0123355, IMG submission 89872) | Embiratermes neotenicus P1 segment gut microbial communities from Petit-Saut dam, French Guiana - Emb289 P1 | ecosystem: Host-associated > Arthropoda: Insects > Digestive system > Gut ...
AACCACGTGACACCCCTCTATCCGCAAAAGTTGGCACTAACTTCGCCTACCGGCGGCGGCCGCTCTGTCGGTATAGTTCGCTCGCGGACTAAAGCCACGGAGTTTAGTTTTTAGTTTTTAGTTATGTGTGTGTGTACATAACGAATAGTGTCATAGGGAAAACTGAAGGAAGAAAACTCTATATTAATGTATTCGCTGGTGCCAGATATCCTACGCTGCTAATCGTCCACAACATGCTCATCTTTACTGCGAATCTTTGCTACTGAGTTATCGGGAATGCCTTTCAATCTGCAGCTGATAAGCTGTCAGCAAACAGACCTGCCGTTTACGTAACCAACTCAATGCACTTTCAGTGTGTATAAGAATCTGCAGATATAAACAGCATCGCTGTGGGTTTGTTTGTTTGACCGTCAGTAAATTATACAAACAGAATTCTGTGTGCCGGGCAGTTCATGGTCTGAACTTATCACATTTCACTGGAAAGCGTGAAGGTTGGTAAAAGAGATTCTTACTTAATTTAAGGGTAAATGTGGATTTGTTTAAACAAATAGGGTAAAGGTTTGTAGAACGGATTTCTGTAACTCAATATATAGCCCATTGGCTGGCTGTTGGTCGCATGGTACTGAACATGATGTTTGGATGTAATTGAAGTTCTGTTGAGAGGCTGAGCGACTGTAAGCGTCACCATTGTGCTGGTTACTTAATTTCCTTCTCTGGGAGAAGAAAGGCGGAAGTTGTGATACAATTCCAGTGTAATGGCTGCCTCTAATTGACTCGTCTGTTCGCCTGAAAAGTGGAGCGATGTAGGAAATGTGACAGAAGGAAAAGGAAATGCTGAAAAGAGCTCTATTACATTTCATTTTGTCCATCTGAAATTCTCCGACACTCAAACCAAAATTTCCTGTTGTGAAAAATTTTGAAAATTCGCCTTCGCTGTGACTTGGTGTAGTTGGTTTGTTGCCTACAGAGCCAAGGTCAGAATATATAATACATTTATCTATACATATCCACCTTTATAACAAATTGGTACGTGTGAATGTGTGTATGTGCACGTGTGTATGTACACCACACGTCTGATATATGAGGTTTCATGGCTGAGTAAATTAATGTGTGATCTGAACAATGACAGTCCGCAGCCTGTTAGTTTAATCACGTTTCAGAGAAATATACTGCCTCCGTCTTCAGGAAATATCTGAAATTCATCCAGATATTAGCGAGTATTACTTATCGACCAGACTGCACGTTTTCAAATGTTCAGCCACCAAACTACCTGTTCACAGAGAAACACCAATGGTTCGCGTTATTGAGTGCCTACAGTTGCTGCTTTTGGTTTGGATACTGAAGCAGTCAGATGCAGTTTCTGATCAGTGCAGTGAACTGCACAAAGAAAGAGCTGGTTTGCAAAAGGATATAAAAAACATAAGAGATTTGAAACAGCAGAATGAGGAACGGGCCCTTCGCTGTACGGTGAGTGGATATTCTGTGGCTCATTGTCTTCACTGTGATGCAGTTATGTGTAACTGACCAAACGTCTGAAATGAAACAAAACAAAGCGTTAACAGTTCGTACCACCTGATTTAGTATTAAAACACATGAAATTTTTCAAAAGTTATGTTTCCTATTCGTAAAATGGTTTAACAAACTACGATATTTTCTGTTGTCACTTCAATTCATCAACCAACAAATGCACAATAATTTTACATAAAACACATTTAAAACACTTTAAAAGACTCCGACATGTTTCGATCTTGTCAGTTCATCATCACAGAGCTTTGTTCCTTGCTAAAGTTATATTACGCTATTCACATTCAGTTCTTATTTTCAAAGGAGGTGTTGTGGTAACATGGCGTGTTGTGTGAGAATGTGTTGTGGTGCAGTGGCTAGGTGTGCGTCGTTCGACGCAAATGTGTTTGAGAATAGGGGTTTGAGGGAAATATTTGGGCCTAAGAGGGACGAGGTAGTTGGGGTTGGAGAACACTACATAATGAGGAGCTTAATGATCTGAACTTTTCATCATTATTTTTCTGGAAATCAAATCGAGACAAATGAGATGGGCGGGGCGTGAAGAATGTATGGGGGAGAAGACAGATATGTACAGGATTTTTTTGGGGAACCCTGACAGAACGAGACCGTTTGGAAGACGCAGACATAGATAGGAGAATATAATTAAGATTATTCCTCAGGAAGAGGTATGTGCGGGCATGGAATGGATTCATCTTGTTCTTGGTTGGGTCAAGTGGCGGTTACTTGCGAATCCGGTAGTGAAAATTCTGGTACCATAAAATGTTGGGAATTTTTTATCTAGCCGATAACTGATTAGCTTCTCAAGAAGGACTCTGCGTTGCATGGAGTACGTAATTAAGAAATGTGTATTATATGCATTTTCAGAACTGAGTGATTGTGTGTAAAGTGTATTTAGATAACACTAAACTTCACACCGTTGCACGTTACTGTATGTATGTCAAAGAGTTCAAACAGAAACCTGCAGTCATGAATTAGCTGTAGGCCTTTTGCACGTCATCAAGGAACTTGTTGGACTGGGGTGTAGATCCACTCACTCTTTAACTCTGCACTAGACGGAAGACTATCGTCTCACAATATAAAGACAAACAAACAAGGATACAGCTGTGCCTTCCCCTTCATACAAGTGTGGCTCTGTATAGTAACGGTGTCAAGGAAAGTGGTTTTAATGAATTTTCATGAGCACAGGACGTGGTGGAAAGTCGGACAGAGCGATGGGAAGATGTACAATATTTCATAATGAATTAAAGTTTTATGGTTACCGATAATCACCGGACTGATACAGTAGGGACGTTAGACTGAAGGACAGGACATAAAACGTGTAGACAAATATTGAATAAAAAACCGGATAGGAAAACCAAACTTTATAGACCTGGGCATAGATGGGAGTACAGTAGTGTTAAATGGATATTGTATTTCGGTACTGCAGAGATCAGTAGTGTTAAATGGATCTTGTATTTCGGTAGTGCAGAATACAGTAGTGTTAAATACGTCTTGTATTTCGGTACTGTAGAGATCAATAGTGTTACATGGATCCTGTATTTCGGTGGTACAGGGTACAGTAGTGTTAAATGGATCATGTATTTCGCTAGGAGAGACCTTGTATTTCGGTAGTGCAGAGTAGAGTAGTGTTAAATGGGTCTTGTATTTCGGTACTGCAGAGATCTTCTATTTCTGTAGTGAAGAGATCTTGTATTTCCGTAGTGCAGAGTCCAATAGCGTTAAAGGGGTCTTTTATTTCGGTACTGCAGAGATCTTGTATTTCGGTAGTGCAGAGTCCAGTAGTGTTAAATGGTTCTTGTATTTCGGTAGGAGAGATCTTGTATTTCGGTAGTGCAGAGTCCAGTAGTCTTAAATGGGTCTTGTATTTAGGTACTGCAGAGATCTTGTATTTCGGTAGTGCGGAGATCTTCTATTTCGGTAGTGCAGAGTCCAGTAATGATAAATGGGTCGTTTATTTCGGTACTGCAGAGATCTTGTATTTCGGTAGTGCAGAGTCCAGTAGTGTTAAATGGGACTTGTATTTCGGTGGTACAGAGATCTTGTATTTAGGCAGTGCAGAGATCAATGGTGTTAAATGGATCTTGTATTTCGGTTGTACAGAGTAAATTAGTGTTAAATGGATCTTGAACTTCGGTATTGCAGAGATCTTGAAATTCGGTGGTACACGGTACAGTAGTGTTAAATGGGACTTGTATTTCGGTACTGCAGAGTCCAGTAGTCTTAAATGGGTCTTGTATTTCGGTACTGCAGAGATCTTGAAATTCGGTAGTACAGATTACAGTAGTGATAAATAGATCTTCTATTTCGGTAGTACAAAGTACATTAGTGTTAAATGGATCTTGTATTTCGGTAGTGCAGAGATCAATAGTGTTAAATAGATCTTGTATTTCGGTGGTACAGGGTACAGTAGTGTTAAATGGATCTTGTATTTCGGTACTGCATATATCTTGTATTTCGATAGTGCAGAGTCCAGGGGTGTTAAATAGATCTTGTATTTCGGTACTGCAGAGATCTTGTATTTCGGTAGTGCAGAGATCTTGTATTTCGGTAGTGCAGAGTCCAGTAGTGTTAAATGGATCTTGTATTTCGGTACTGCAGAGATCTTGTATTTCGGTAGTGCAGAGTCCAGTAGTGTTAAATGGATCTTGTATTTCAGTACTGCAGAGATCTTGTATTTCGGTAGTGCAGAGTCCAGTAGTGTTAAATGGATCTTGTATTTCGGTACTGCAGAGATCTTGTATTTCGGTAGTGCTAAGTCCAGTAGTGTTAAATTGATCTTGTATTTCGGTACTGCAGAGATCTTGTATTTCGGTAGTGCAGAGTCCAGTAGTGTTAAATGGATCTTGTATTTCAGTACTGCAGAGATCTTGTATTTCGGTAGTGCAGAGATCTTGTATTTCGGTAGTGCAGAGTCCAGTAGTGTTAAATGGGTCTTGTATTTCGGTACTGCAGAGATCTTGTATTTCGGTAGTGCAAAGTCCAGTAGTGTTAAATTGATCTTGTATTTCGGTACTGCAGAGATCTTGTATTTCGGTAGTGCAGAGTCCAGTAGTGTTAAATGGATCTTGTATTTCGGTACTGCAGAGATTTGTATTTCGGTAGTACAGAGTAAAGTAGTGATAAATGGATCTTGTATTTCGGTAATGCAGAGATCTTGTATTTCGATAGTGTACAGTCCAGTATTTTTAAATGGATCTTGTAGTTCGGTACTGCCGAGATCTTGTATTTCGGTACTGCAGAGTCCAGTATTGTTAAATGGATCTTGTATTTCGGTACTGCAGAGATCTTGTATTTCGGTAGTGCAGAGATCTTGTATTTCGGTAGTGCGGAGTCCGGTAGTGTTAAATGGATCTTGTATTTCGGTACTGCAGAGATCTTGTATTTCGTTAGTGCAGAGTCCAGTAGTGTTAAATGGATCTTGTATTTCGGTACTGCAGAGATTTGTATTTCGGTAGTACAGAGTAAAGTAATGTTAAATGGATCTTGTATTTCGGTACTGCAGATATCTTGTATTTCGATAGTGCAGAGTCCAGTAGTTTTAAATGGATCTTGTAGTTCGGTACTGCCGAGATCCTGTATTTCGGTACTGCAGAGTCCAGTAGTGTTAAATGGATCTTCTATTTCGGTACTACAGAGATCTTGTATTTCGGTAGTGCAGAGTCCAATAGTGTTAAATTGATCTTCTTTTCGGAACTGCAGAGATCTTGTACTTCGGTAGTGCAGAGTCCAGTAGTGTTAAATGGGTCTTTTATTTCGGTACTGCAGAGATCTTGTATTTCGGTAGTGCAGGGTCCAGTAGTGTTAAATGGATCTTGTATTTCGGTACTGCAGAGATCTTGTATTTCGGTAGTGTAGAGATCTTTTATTTCGGTAGTGCAGAGTCCAGTAGTGTTAAATTGGTCTTGTATTTCGGTACTGCAGAGATCTTGTATTTCGGTAGTGCAGAGTCCAGTAGTGTTAAATGGATCTTGTATTTCGGTACTGCAGAGATCTTGTATTTCGGTAGTGCAGAGTCCAGTAATGTTAAATTGATCTTGTATTTCGGTACTGCAGAGATCTTGTATTTCGGTAGTGCAGAGTCCAGTAGTGTTAAATGGATCTTGTATTTCGGTACTGCAGAGATCTTGTATTTCGGTAGTGCAGAGTCCAGTAGCGTTAAATTGGACTTGTATTTCGGTAGTGCAGATATCAATAGTGTTAAATGGATCTTGTATTTCGGTAGTGCAGAGTCCAGTAGTGTTAAATGGGTCTTGTATTTCGGTACTGCAGAGACCTTGATTTTCGGTAGTGCATAGATCTTGTATTTCGGTAGTGCAGAGTCCAGTAGTGTTAAATGGGTCTTGTATTTCGGTAGTACAGAGTGAAGAAGTGTTAAATGGATCTTGAATTTCGGTACTGCAGAGATTTTGTGTTTCGGTAGTGCAGAGTCCAGTAGTGTTAAATGTGTCGTGTATTTCGGTATTGCAGAGATCTTGTATTTCGGTAGTGCAGAGTCCAGTAGTGTTAAATGGTTCTTGTATTTCGGTAGTGTAGAGATCTTTTATTTCGGTAGTGCAGAGTCCAGTAGTGTTAAATGGATCTTGTATTTCGGTACTGCAGAGATCTTGTATTTCGGTAGTGCAGAGTCCAGTAGTGTTAAATGGATCTTTTATTTCGGTACTGCAGAGATCTTGTATTTCGGTAGTGCAGAGTCCAGTAGCGTTAAATGGGACTTGTATTTCGGTAGTGCAGAGATCAATAGTGTTAAATGGATTTTGTATTTCGGTAGTGCAGAGTCCAGTAGTGTTAAATGGGTATTGTATTTCGGTACTGCAGAGATCTTGAATTTCGGTAGTGCAGAGATCTTGTATTTTGGTAGTGCAGAGTCCAGTAGTATTAAATGGGTCGTGTATTTCGGTACTGCAGAGATCTTGTATTTCGTTAGTACAGAGTAAAGTAGTGTTAAATGGTTCTTGTATTTCGGTACTGCAGAGATTTTGTATTTCGGTAGTGCAGAGTCCAGTAGTGTTATATGGGTCTTGTATTTCGGTACTGCAGAGATCTTTTTTTTCGGTAGTACACAGTAAAGTAGTGTTAAATGGATCTTGTATTTCGGTATTGCAGAAATCTTGTATTTCGGTAGTGCAGAGTCCAGTATTGCTAAATTGGTCTCGTATTTCGGTACTGCAGAGATCTTGTATTTCTGTAGTACAGAGTCCATTAGTGTTAAATGGGTCTTGTATTTCGGTAGTGCAGAGATCAATAGTGTTAAATGGATCTTGTATTTTGGTAGTACAGATTTCAGTAGTGTTAAATGGATCTTGTATTTCGGTACTGCAGAGGTCTTGTATTTCGGTAGTACAGAGTACAGTAGTGTTAATTGGGTCTTGTATTTCGGTAGTACAGAGTAAACTAGTGTTAAATGGATCTTGTATTTCGGTACTGCAGAGATCTTGTATTTCGGTAGCGCAGAGTCCATTAGTGTTAAATGGGTCTTGTATTTCGATAGTACAGAGTAAAGTGGTGTTAAATGGATCTTGTATTTAGGTACTTCAGAGATCTTGTATTTCGGTAGTGCAGAGTCCAGTAGTGTTAAATGGATCTTGTATTTCGGTACGGCAGTGATCTTGAATTTCGGTGGTACAGGGTACAGTAGTGTTAATTGGATATTGTATTTCGGTACTGCAGAGATCTTGAATTTCGGTAGTACAGATTACAGTAGTGTTAAATGGATCTTGTATTTTGGTAGTACAAAGTACAGTAGTGTTAAATGGATCTTGTATTTCGGTAGTGCAGATTACAGTCAAGTGCAAGTGACTTTGAACTTTATGGGATTTCTTGACGTCACGAGTAATTAGGAAGAAGAACAAGTGTCAGGTGACTTAAGAGAAAAGTGTTTATGTTTAATTCCATAGGCTGTGCTGATTTCGAGTATAGGATAAACACAAAAATTTCATGACGTCATTCGTCTTCAGGTTTGATTTATATACATAAGCGTTTTTTTTTTATTTCTGCCTTGTAATTTTATACTACAGTACTTACAACACGAGTCGAACACAGTTTCACAATATGGTATCAGGCAATATACATTTTTCTTAGTTGTAACCACACAAACAATACAGTAATAAATATAAAATTATCTGATTTTACCATTCAGTACCTGTCCTACGGCATATTAATACAGTCAGTAACTTCCTAAGTTATGTTAATACAGTCGGTAAATCTCCTTCGTTATTTTAACAGAGTCATTAACTCTCCTAGGTTTCTGTTAATATAGTCTGTAATTTCCTAAGTTACATTAATGCAGTCGGTAACTTTAGTACGTTATATTATCAGAGTCATTAACTGTCCTACGTTGGGTTAATATAGTCTGTAACTTCCTAAGTTATGTTAATACAGTCGGTATCTCTAGTACGTTATATTAACAGTCATTAATTCTCCTACGTTGGGTTAATATAGTCTGTAACTTCCTACGTAATGTTAATAATTTCGGTATCTCTCCTACGGTATATTAATATAGTCGGTAACTTAAGTTAAGTTAATACAGTCGGTAACACTCCTACGTTATTTTAACAGATTCTTTATCTCTCCTAGGTTGGGTTAATATAGTCGGTAACTTCCTAAGTTATGTTAATACGGTCGGTAACTCTCCTACGTTATGTTAATATATTCGGTAACTTCCTAAGTTATGTTAATACATTCGGTAACTCTTCTACGTTATGTTAATATATTCGGTAACTTCCTAAGTTATGTTAATACATTCGGTAACTCTCCTACGTTATGTTAATACAGTCGGTAATTCTCCTACGTTATGTTAATATATTCGGTAACTTCCTAAGTTATGTTAATACATTCGGTAACTCTCCTACGTTATGTTAATGTAGTCGGTAACTTCCTAAGTTATGTTAATACAGTAGGTAACTCTCCTACGTTATGTTAATGTAGTCGGTAACTTCCTAAGTTATGTTAATACAGTCGGTAACTCTCCTACGTTATGTTAATGTAGTCGGTAACTTCCTAAGTTATGTTAATACAGTCGGTACCTCTCCTACGTTATTTTAACACAGTCGGTAACTCTCCTACGTTAGGTTAATATAGTCGGTAACTGTCCCACTCTATGTTAATACAATCGGTATCTCTCCTACATTCTGTAACTCTCCTACGTTAAGTTAATATGTCTGTAGCTGTGCTGCGGGATGTTACTCTAGTCCGTAACTCTCGTAGGGTATGTTAAATCAGTCGGTAATTCTCCTACTTTTCGTTAATACTTTCGGTAACTTTCCTACTGTAATTTAATACAGCCTCTAATTGTCCTACGCTACGTTAATAAGGTCGGTAACTCTCCTACATTATGGTATTACAGTCGGTAACTCTCCTACTTTACGTCTTACAATCCATGTCTCTCCTACTCTACGTTAATATAGTCAGCCGTTCCTCATATGTGGATAGCGAGGCCCCGACTGACATTTTATGGCACACCGGAGCCCTATTTTTAGAATACGTATTTTGAGTTCGCGATATCAATCAAACTCTTAAATATGGAGCTCCAAATATTTCAGTGTTTAACTCGTTCATTAGTGAACTATCAGCCAACTGCCTGCTGCATCTCACACAAAACTCAGCCCGTCGCCAACACAACACAAGGCTGAGTACTGGTATGGGGAAATGTTCCTGGCTCTGGGTCAGGCCAGCTGTCCTCTTAATTGTGATTTACGAGAAGGGGAAAAAAAAAAAGTACATTTGCACCAGAATTTAATTGCATTAACGGTTAGTTCGTTCCTTCTTCTTGGAGCTGACACTTAGTCCAGGATCACTCAATTACTCATACCAAATGTACGTTCTCCGCATTTCTTCAGTCGGGCGGCATACTCGTCCAATTCAACAGCTCCATTCCAACAAACATATTTATTACTCAGAACGATAGAAATCATTGTGATTTTAATCCGGGGTAGCGGTCCTTGTATTCATCTCACTCTGCCCTGTTACAGTGTTTGACTACAAATTAATATAAAACTGTGCAGATACAACTTTTTGACTGCAATATCTACACAGTCAGATAAATTTCTAAGAGTCCAAACCAGCTTATTTGCTGTAGACTAGAGAAGCATTGCGAGAAGTTTTTGGTTGTTTTTAACTGAATAACTGATCACCTAACTCCATGTCACAGTCGGTATTGACAAGCTGGCAGTTCCTCAGCTAACCAATCTCTCCATGCATTTTAAGGAAACCCAAATTTCATCACCGCCTTCACAACAGCTCGCACTGAATCGCAGCATTCTGCTTCAAGTACTGCCGTTCAAACGTCACGATCTATTTTGGCATTGCATTTCCATCTACGCCTGTATTTTTTTAATTGTCTCTTTCCCTCAGGTTTCCCCCTAAACCCTGTATGAACTTCTCTTCTAAACATAAAAGCAGCCTGAACCTCCCATTCATTTCTGTTTCATTTCTAAACTCGAATAACATTGGTGAGGTTTAGCATCTTATTTTTTATTGTAATGAACTGTTAATGGAGAAATGAAATTGTTTGAAATTGCATCCATTTTGAAACAAATCTTGCTCCCAGTTCCTTAGTAAGGTATGAATTACAATGAATTATGTGTGTGTTTTTTTTTTTTGTTTATAACAGAACATTACAAGTATGTGCTGTTGTCTGTAACTTCAGGAACAATTGACACGGCAAAATCTGACATCGCAAACTAACTCCAGGAGACTTAAGGAGGTAGAAGCAGCCCACAGTAATTTAACGGAACAACTAAGTGAGTGCAAAACTGAACTTGGGCGTTCAAATTCGGTCGAAAATGATTTAAAGAAGCAACTGAATTCGACAGAAGAAGTCCTTCAGAGTGACAACAAGGAGCAGAGAGAACTGTCGTCTACCATCCATGGCCTGACAAAGACAGTTGGTCTTCTCAAATGGGCGGCGAAATGGCTATGTGAACATCCCAAAGATGTAAGTTATAGGCTGTCACAGTATGTTCACTGCGGTACCTTAGAGAGTCAGATACGTCAAACTTGGATCAAACAGCAATGCTTCGTTGAAATTTCTACTGACATCATCAGGGTCACACTTAGAGAATGGATTATTTCACTGCTTTATATTGCAGAGTTCTGTTAGGGTTCTGAAGCGGCTGTGTGAGGTGACTGAATGCCGTACAGGTGGGTGCGGCCGCAGAAAATAGAGCCCACGTGTTTAGACTAACGAAATATGGGAAACTGAGGTACTTTAAAAGCAGTCCCATTACTGGCCTGAACAGGCCCAAAGGGTTCCAGGAAGTTAAGGTTCCCAGGTTTCATGACAACGGCACAAGATGGTGGTAAGTTTGTCCGTCTTACGCACCGGCCGCCTTTACCCCAAGAAATACTCCTGGTACCCATTTCTGTTAGAGGCTGAGTCGACTCCAGGGCCATAGTGCGATCGGAAGGATTTTATGTCAATGAAAAATCCAGTGACACCAATTTGTAACACGATAGCTTAACCACTGTGCTACCGCGGTCCCCCTTTATCTTTTTGAGCTGAAGTTACCCAACACTTCTTTGTTTCAACAAATTAACAACAAGTTCCCTGAAGATTTCTTAAGACTTCCTTTACTATTGCTTAGTCTTCAGGTCCAACACATCTGTATGTTATCTTATTTAATGTCTGTGTTGACCTTCTGACGTAATTGGTGCCACTGTATACTGCAGACCGCTAGGAAGTAAATTCAAAATTAGAATTGTCATCACGTTTGTAACTTACGACTTAAACCAATAATTTCCACAGAATATTTTGTCACATTTTGTTCTCTGTCCGTCTCTATTTAATTTGCCTTCTTCCACTAGCCCTACGGTCATGGCAATAAAACAGAGAGCTAAACGAAATGTTTGAACTTCCAGCAAATTATTTTAGGATCTCAAAATATAATTGTCTTAATAATACATAACATATTTTCTAACAACTAGTATCATAAATCTTTTTACATTCCGAAATTAAGTATCGCAAGTAACACTTTGTCCTCATAAGTTCACCAGTTCGCCATGTTGTCATTATATTGTGTAGGAAATTAAAATGTTTCGTTTATTGTACCTTATACTGTGATGGTATGGTCTTCTTTACGAATATTTGGGAAAGGCAAGCAGATGTGTAACAGGTCGAAAAGCACGAACAGTCACAGACAGCATGGTGATACCGTGAGCTTTTTGACACTTGTTACGACGGAAGGTTGGCTAAATGTTGAACACAAAATTAAAATTGGATGTGGGTGAAATTGGGTTGGCGAGTGGCAGTTGTACTGGGAAACAGTTGTGAAACATGCATGTGCAACTGGCAGGAACACTTGTGTGAACTTCAGGCACAACAAAGTTTGTGCTTAATTAAGCATCGCTACATGAAGGCGTATGGCGGGGTGCGGGCATAGTTCCACGCAATCTCGACCACAGATCATTTAGTCTCTTGACTTCTACCGAAGTTTCAGATAATTAAACAGGTTCACGTTCTGGCCAATTTATCAATGAGGAAAAACGTTTGGCTGATGTCTCCCATTGTGTGACACAAAACAGAGTTTTTAGTCTTTCCAACTTCTGCTACAGCGATGTTTCTCAAACTGTGGTACCCGAAACACTGTTAGCACATGTACGGTTGCTTAACGGTCCACGACATAAATAGAAATCGAACCATAAAAACAGCAAAATTTTAAAAATAAATAAACGTGAACCATACACTTTGCTAATACACAATATTGCTGGCAACATTACGTAACTCATTCCTGTTTTCAACCACTCTTTCCAATTTCACCTTTCTTTAAACACAAAGAAATGTTGGTAGAAAGTGGAAATGGTTAAATTTCATTTAGTGACAGGCCAGGGTACAATCAATTTTGAGAACCCCTTTTCTACAGGCCTGTCGGTATGTGCTTGAAGATGTTAAATCCGGAGACGTGCACATTGCGAAGATCTTGTTCAACTGCACCAATGACAACTGCACTACAGACGATCAGTACCGGTACACACCGCTGATACGTGCTGCTATATATGGCCATGTGGAGGTGGTGCGAGTGTTGTTGGAGGGCGGTGTCAAAATAGAGGGAACTGATGCATTACGGAGTACCGCTCTTCATCATGGAGCCGATAATGGTCACCTGGAAGTATGCCGTATGTTGCTGGACCGGGGAGCGAAGGTGGATTCTGTGAACTGGTGGAAAGACACTCCGCTGCATTTCGCGGCGCGGAACGGACATTTGTTAGTGGTGAAGCTGCTTGTGGAGAGGGGAGCAGATGTTAGGCTGAGGAATCACTTCGGTCAGACCGGAAGTGAGGCGGCTCGGAGTGAGGGAAATAAAAATGTGGCAGATTGGCTTGACTCGGTAAGCCGTGGGTAGCAAGCGTTAACTGTTTGTAACACAGTGGTAACTATATGTACCAAACATTCAACATGTCTGCTTTCAGAACACAGATTGCATTTACGTGCTGTGTATAACCCTCACAATAAACAGCAGTTATTTCATCCTACAACTCACATCGCCAATTCACTCAGACCGTTTCGCCTGACAGCAGACAGTGTAACGCTCGCCACTACCGCAATTTGCCGTGAGTGCTGTTCCATGTATTTCAGTTAGACGTATTGCCTGTAGTATCGGGTTTGACTCAGTGTATTTAAAGACGTTACTGCAGATAATGTTTTCCTTCCGCCTGCAAACTGCGTCACGTCTAATAAACACGTTTATTGCAGTAGAATATTTGTAAGTTAAGCGAGTCGATAGGAAGTGGCTCTAATTTTCCTGTACTAACAGTTGTAGTTGTATATAGAAGTGCAGAACCATTTGTTCTAAGTCCATGAGCCAACTGCCACTGCCTGCAAACGAACCTAGATCCTGTGGCCTATACCAGTAAAGTTACAACTGAAAAAACACTGTTCATTTTACTTCACTTGCAAGAATACAAAAGTGCGACAGTGAATCCTAGTCAAAAAATTCAAGAATGTTCTCTCCGTTGCTTTAGAGGATGACCTTCTTTTAGTATCCACAAACGCGGTATGTTTATCTCACAGAAACAATGCATCCGCCATAACATCCTGTTACAGAAGCCATAATGCACGACACAAGAAAATGGGGGATGCTTATTGGTGTGTTTCTAATTCTGTATCTGATTACAAGCTTTCGGTTCTGCTGATATGACACAGTGCATAACAGAAAAAAAAATCCATCTTTAAGTTGTGTGCGTGTGTGTGCGTGCGTGCCTGGGGGTGTGAAAGACACAAAGTTTATAAATTGACAGGATAGACCAAAATAGTTTTTAGAGTAGACAGTAACACAATTCTGAACATTTGACATTGTGGGATGGTGAGAAATTTGAGAGAGAGAAAGAAGTTTATTTTTTATTTCTTAAGTTTTAAGTGCCACATTCCTGTTGTGCAAGTCAGTCTACACATTTACAGAACACACCGTCACACCAAGTCAGTCTACACATTTACAGAACACACCGTCACACCACGTCAGTCTACACATTTAGTGAACACACCGTCACACCAAGTCAGTCTACACATTTACAGAACACACCTTCACACCAAGTCAGTCTACACATTTACAGAACACACCGTCACACCAAGTCAGTCTACACATTTAGTGAACACACCGTCACACCAAGTCAGTCTACACATTTACAGAACACACCGTCACACCAAGTCAGTCTACACATTTACAGAACACACCGTCACACCAAGTCAGTCTACACATTTACAGAACACACCGTCACACCAAGTCAGTCTACACATTTACAGAACACA
>Ga0123355_10010397_pt1 | contig 14262 bp, 5 predicted proteins | sample TergutEmb28metaG_3_FD_89872 | JGI IMG/M metagenome (GOLD analysis project Ga0123355, IMG submission 89872) | Embiratermes neotenicus P1 segment gut microbial communities from Petit-Saut dam, French Guiana - Emb289 P1 | ecosystem: Host-associated > Arthropoda: Insects > Digestive system > Gut ...
CACCTCCAAATATGGTGCACATTAATGACTATAATTCAGTGAAGTGTACATACTAAACGGGCAAGTTAAAATGTTATTTGGTTTCTAAGACATTTAACGTCTCCACTTCGTTCGGACTACGACATGAAAAACTCTAGAGTGGTGGCGATCCGATCGCGCGAAGAACGCTTTCCGTTTTTTTGCGCAGACATAACCTGACTGGTATAGTACCTGCCCTGTCTGCGTCCTACGACACACAGTGGGATGCTTAATAACACGCCTCAACACTATTTCATTTACTTCAACTATCGTGTTCGTGGCTATATCGTAAAATCCGAAGGTAAGTTCCTTTCCTGGTCCCTTTGCTTTTCTTAATAGTTTAACCCGTGACCTACTGGGTTTTGAAAGCTTCTCAAAGTAGCGTCATTCCAGATTCTATAGACAAACGTACACACGCACATGACACTGTGTGATGCTATTACTGACAGAAAAGTCCACACGACCTAGACTGTCAAATCCATAAAAGCGCTGTTTTGGACGATATGCATCAACGTAAACTCCAGTGACATAACCTTCTATCGAATGGCATTTATTTAACCGATTCAATTAGGTGTCTACAGCAGTAAGCCATACGAATTTTACTTTGGGCACCAACATAACAGGAAGTGAAACAGAATGAAATCCTATGTCATAGGCCTAAACATGATTAGCATCGGAAACCTGCAGATTGAATGGTGCAATCGACTATCCTGATGTTCATCGCGTTTCCTCATTTCGCTAGGGACGAATTAATATTTAACAATGCAACTAAAGTATCGGCCAAAAAACTACTGGATAAATCACTGAAATTGAAAGCGCAGTATAAACTTCGTTCCTTACAATAACAACAGTGTTTGGAACTTAAGGTCCAAAAATGAACCCTTGCACAAATATAGCCACCCGGGAAACTTTTCGGAAACTTTTTCGGAAAACTTCTGGGTATTTGTTGTATTAGACTTTAAAGAAACAGAACTGTGGTCAGGAACAGCTCCAGTCTACCTAGTATACAGATACTGAAGAAATATGGGAAAGAAAGAAAACAAGTACCGTAGAACTCCACTTATCCGGAATAATTGGGACGGCGAACCAGCCGGACATGCAGAAAGTCCGAATAATTGGACTTTTCTTTGAGAATAGGCTATAATGGCAATTTGAATTTCGGCTGTTACTATTTACAACCATTGGAATTTTTCATTGACATAAACCTTCCGGCCAAACTCTGGCCCTGGGGTCGACTCAGCCTCAAACAGAAATGAATATTATGAATATTTCCTGGGGGTAAAGGCGGCAGGTACGTAGGGATGACAACCTTACCACCTTCATGTGTCGAGTGTCTTGAAATCTGGGAGCCTCAACCTTCGGGAACCCTCACGGCCTGTCCAAGGATTGCTTTGCCATTTACAATTTACAGTATGTACGTGCGTCTAAATATTTTGACCACGCCTGATTTGAGGTTCTAGAACCCGTAACACTGTACTGTACTTTATCCGATAACCGATAATTTCAAGGCAAGTTAGTTTTGCAGAATGCTCGACAAATTTACCCGAAGGGCCAAACCGATCCGGATAATTGGCGATTCGGTTAACCAGTGTCCGGATAAGCGGAGTTCTACTTAACCGAATTTTTAATTTTAATCAAGGTCTGCTTTTGTCGTTTCCCCCAAAGGGACTTGGGACAGACGACACCCCACGAGAACGGAGACATCAATGTATCCTCTGTTTAGACAAAACTGCTTACATTTCCCTACGTCAGACTCTCAAAACCGTGGCTTTACAACACACATTACATCTTACCACGAAAGCGTACTCTAGATGTGTCACTATACAACACCAAGGTGGTTGTAAATGGTTCTCTACTTGTATAGGACCACTTGAAATTTCCTTACGCTCTTCTCTCGTGCTTTCCGCACTAACAAGAGAGGGATGGAACGCCATAACGTGCAAATTACGGACGCTACCTGCAGGTACGCCTATGCAGTACATTCCGGTTTCATTTTTACCGTTCACAATGACCGCTAAAAATGTCCGATTACCTCATTCACAACGAATGGGATTTTAAAGCCACGTTTCACGATATACATTCAGTATCGGAAATGTTCTTCCCTGCTGTGGTCCAAACAAATAGCAGATAAATAACGAAAAGATTGCTCATCCTGATGTTTCCCGACGAATAATTTCGGCAATTACTGTTCTGTAAATTATTATGAAACCAGATTATGTATGAGCAAACCTTAACCCTCCTTTAGTACAAACCGCAAACATCAAGGTACAGGAATGTTCAGCCCATGCCTACAAAAGTATTCTCCACTACAAACAGAAATGCGTATTTAACATCGCTGCCTTTTCAAAGGAGAAATGGTTCTAGTGAGGACAGAAAATCTTGGTGTGTGTGTATAAATACATACACACACACACATATATATATATATATATATATGCATACATACACACACACACACACACACACACACACACACTGCATAGATAAGGATAACCACGCACCTTCAAGACGGCCAGTCGGCTTTCACCGAACACTGAGCAGTTAACAGTAATTAGCAAGAGAGATCAAGAAGAGCAATCTACGCTTTGCAATTCATGGAGAGTTGTCACGTGGCATTTGAACAGGAAATACTTCGGGTACCAGATCGCTGGCTCGCCGTGCAGCAAACGTTTGCACAGTCTTCCGTAACCCATGTTTTTAAACATCTACATCAAGCAGTTTGCATTCTGTACAAACACAAGAAACTGACATATATCAACACATGTAAGTGCACACAGTATTGCAGGTAACAGTAATAATTACATCAAATTCTCTAATTCACTTGGACGGTACGGGATCGAATCCCGGTGTGGACGAGATTTTTCGCCCGTCCAGACCGGCCCTCGGGCCCACCCAGCCTCCTGTAAAATAGGTAACGGGTCTTTCCCGGAAGTAAAGTGCGGCCGGGGCGTGTTGCTGACCACTCACCCCCTTCTAGAGCCACGGTCATGGAAGAGTAGATCTATACCTCTACCCACCCTCTGGGCCACACCGGGCCTATAACGTGAACACTTTACCTTTACTCTAATTCACTGCCGATTCCAGTGGTTTCGCAGGTGTCAGGCGTGGAACTGCGGCCACCAGCTTGCCGGGATTGCGGGTTCCAATCCATCTGGGCGGCATGGATGATTGTCTCTTGTGAGTGTTATGTGTTGTCAAGGAGAGCTCTCTGCGACGGGCCGATCACTTGTCCAGAGGAATCCTAACAACTCTGATGCGTCTAAGTGTGATCGTGAGGCCTCGACAATGAGGAGGCCAATTCGCCGTTCATACAACATTATAAAATAGCCACGGATATCAGACATAAAGAAACTAACTTGATTATTATAAACACAGATTTCATCATGCAGTATGCGCCGACTTGGCACAATGGATTTGACAGTCACAGATTTCAATGGCGAAGGCGCAATGTATACATCTTATACGCGTGCCTGAATCGTTGTAGTGTTCTGCAGCACGCCGTACACACCGGACAGTACTTTGCAATTGGCACACTGCCGCACTTCCTCTGCCAAGGTACACAACGGTTCGGAACAACAATTAGTTCTACAAGTGTTTTTTTAATAATGTAAGGACAGACAGTACATAGGCTACCATGACTGTTTCTTTCAAATATCCTGGCACATCTGCCGAGGAACTGCGGGTTGTATCCGTGTGGTCGGGGGATCCCTGTAAGATAGTTGATTCCTGAGAGGATCGGTATATGAAAACAGAAAAGTTAGGAAAAATTCGGCAAATACCACAGCCAGTTCCTGCACCCCCAAACTCACTAACATTTAGCGCAATTAGAAGAAGTAAATTTGAGAGCCATCTCAGTTGCGGACAAATCAAATGTGTAATGGTTAGCGTAACACAACACCTAACATCAGTTCAGCTATATTCCTTAAGAAATCATCTCGTCTTTTAGAAAATATAATTTTAGACAAACCCTGTATCGAGAATTTTAATATTTTCCACCTTCCGTGCATTAATAATTTCCATAATATATAAAAAACAAAAAAAAAATGGTTCTCAATGTTCATGATGTATTTTATTCACTATATTCTCACCAATGTGTTTCGCCCACCACAGCGACCATCTTTAGGGTGATGTATTAACGTATTACAATAATACAAAGGTGGTTAGATTTGTAGGCGTCACTCCAGCTAGTTTCAGACTCTCCAAATTTGACTTCAATTTTATGTGAACTATTTATCTACTACGTACCTACCCACCCACCAACGTACCAACCTACCTACCTATGTAGTAATTTCTATTAAGAATCTTATGGTTGCTCACAGGATGCAGTAATTCGCCAAATTTCACATATCACACAACCGGACTCCATTCTACGCCATAATCCTGTCCATGCCTTTACGCCTTAATTATTTCAAACTCATCTTAGTGTGATGCTCCCCTCTCCATCGCCCAGTCCACACTGGCACTAGAACCCCTCCCCCAGCCTTGTACCATAAGAGTTCGTGCAGCTGCTTCCTTGGGAGTAAGGAGCCCTAGTTGAACACTCACCTCTACCAATAGCCAAAACTAACAATGTGTTTCACTATACGTCCACTCTTATTTACTTCGTCATGTTGCTGAGCTTATTTATATAAAGGAACACTTTTATATCTTTCTTGTTCCACTTATGAATATATAGCACGTGCTTTATTTTTATTTTTTTCCATTTAAATTGCCCGAATAAAAGTGTACGTCCATGCAGGCAAATGTCCTATTCGATTTTATGATAAACGATGAGTTAGCGCAGCACAGAATATAAAAAATCTCATTAATTTTGTAACTGCTGCAACCTTCACTGCGTCTGACACAGTTTTCCAGACAGCGCAGCCGTAAAGCGAACTTACACGTTACGGGTCGACACCTGAGCCCGCCACCGAAAAAAGCTCACAGCACCTCAAATCAACGCCGTTCAGACTCAAACTGTCCTGCATTAATAACTCGGACAGGTGATGTCGTGACACAAACAAGTATGTGGTTATACATATGGAGGAACTATGCAGTGTTTCAGTGTTCTCTTCTGAAGGCAGATTGATGGGGTCGTGACACTCTCAGGCCAGAGGCTTTATTATGTACATACAAACGGCTCCCACGGTTTGGTCAAAATACAGGCTTGCGTTAGTATGTAATGTTAGTATGTAATAACGCCTTTTTCAGACCAGTATTATTCTTACGTCCGCCCCGTACCAGAAGATATAAAAATTAATACATTATAACAGAAGAATAAAAACCAACTAGATGCCACTTATTATTTTACTGTGCTTCTTATAGGCTCAACATGTTTCGGGCACTACTATGCCCATCATCAGGAGCTCGCGGCTATAATGTTGATTATCACATTGGTCGTTTCGTTCTTGGTTTGCTGTAGGTTGGAGGTTAGGTGCGATTAGGCTTGAGTAGTGTCCGGGCTGCAGCCCGGACACTACTCAAGCCTAACCGCACCTAACCTCCAAAATACAAACGAACAGTCGGAAAAAAAAACCCCCCTACAAGGAAGTGGACAAAACTCGAAACTAAGCGTAGGTGCGATGCTAGCGGAAATGGACTGCCTGCATCTGTTTCAGGAGAGGGCCCTGTGGTTCAGCCCCGTTACAAACGGCAATGACCATCAGAATCTGTAACTGAATTCTATGATTAAATTAAACATGAACGAGATAACCTGAAGAAACTGATCATCGACAAATTTTCTTAATTGGAACAGAATATAATGTGCTCCTCTATTCTTCGCTCCGTTAGAATGTTTGAAAATCGCAACGTGCACTTAAGATTTTCAAAAGAAAATCGCTGTTGTTATTGCACTCCCTGTACCATGACTATAACCACTGGCTTTACTAAAGCCTATTTTCTCCAAGCCCAATATTACAACTATAATTTTAATCATACTACATAAATATCACACCGCATAAACAAAAAATACGAAAATAAAACGTTTAAACACACGGGGAAACTTTCTGTATAATCATACAGGTAAGTTGGCAAAGAAACAAGATGCGAACTTTCCATATATTCCAAATTTAACATAGAATTCCTGTATGATATTTTACACACAGGCCGCATAGTGGCTCAGTTTGCGACAAGCATGAAACACGTCGATGTAAATCAAATTGTACGAATTGGTTGTTTTCACCGTAACATTCATCTCTAAGTGTGACCAAACGCAACGGAATGCCCCGTGAAGATGTAAGGACATTAGGCTTGCACATTATATCAGAAAACTATTTACGACATGAGTTCTGGTCAACAAATGTGAGGTTAACACACGACACACCACCATGGTGTGTCGGGGGAAGGGGGGAGGGGCATTACGCACACAGAAAACTTTATTGTATAGCCCTTCATGTTATCACACTCATTCCACCACTGACATCCAGTACACGCTTCACTCCCCACCACTACGCACCAATTCAGAGGGTTAATCCCCGAATGAAGCAACACTTCATTTCTGATGCTTTATACAAATACAAACAATTTCAGAATGATTGGTATGTCTGGATACCTAAGGCGAAGTACAGAGAATTTGAGGCACGCTATCTTGCTACCCCTCATTTTCCATACAATACGATCCGTAATCGATAGCAAAGGGAACCACTTCTGGGATGTAGAATCTAATAGCAGATAAAATGTGAGTACAATTCCAAATATTATACAACGTACCAAATACCAAAATTATCCTTTTCCGGCAGCATGTTCATACTAAAACAATTCCCCCTTTTTCCCCGTATGCGTACGCACAGAACATCATAGAAACTATGGATGATGCATAACATCGCGAAACCATCAACATTCGATTGTGCGCGGGAGCAATGAAAAGGCAGATAAGATGTGAGGCCAAACTTCACAATGCCAATGTATAAACAGACTGGGGCCATCAGAAAACAACTATATACAGCTGCTTAAACTTAATCTCGTTGTATAACCCTTAATCACTGTAATTAAAAAACAGAATATCCGGTACTCCACAGATATAATCCCCCCCCCCCCCCTATAGCTCGACAGCCCCTAGTGGGCAAGGGCCTCCTCACAATCACACTCAAAACACACCACATTCGGCAAGACTTCTCTGCACGAGAGATCAGTCCGTCGCAGAGACCTCTGGCAACACACGACACTCACAAGAGACAGACTTACATGCCGCCGGCGGGATTTGAACCCGCCAATTCCAGGAAGTTAGCGGCCGCAGACCCACGCCTAAGACCGCGCGACCACTGGGATCGGCCCACATATAGAGTAAGAGTTACAAATCCTCAAGAAAATTCGACAGTCCAAGACCTTCTTCTACTGTCGAATTTTAACAATGTCAGTTATACCAATGTTACAATTTTAATAGCCAAAAGAACAGGAATAATGAAAAACAATGCGTATTTCATTAAATGTAAAATTGTGAACTCTCTTATTAAAACTAAGCAATGCAATTAATTATACGCTTCTTTTTTTTTTAATTTCGGTGGCCTGAAAATCACCAGTACTGGTCGAAACATGTTACATTAAAAAATATGAATTACTAATAATTAATGTGCTGAGGGTATCTGGTGTATTATGCTCCTATATAACACCATGAGATGTCTTAAAGTTTAATCCACTAGCTATCAATCCTCCAACGCGATGGCAACTGTTGTTAAAGTTAAACTTGAGACACTATTTATTACTTTTGAAGATCGTCCGCCCGACAAGAATTTTCTATGTAGGGACAGATATCAGGGACAAAACATTCGGCATAAAAGAAGGTAAAGTGCACCCTTGTACAGGCACTGAGGCTCTGTACAGGCCGTAGACCCATAGGGGGAGTAGAGGTATAGCTCTACTCTTTCTTGACCACGGCACTAGAAGGGGGTGAGGGGTCAGCGTCACGCCCCGACCGCTCTTTACCCCCGGGAAAGGCGCGGTACCCATTGTACAGGAGGCTGGGTGGGCCCTAAGGGCGGTATGGACAGGTGCGGAAAATCTCGCCCCCACCGGGATTCGATCCCCAGCCCGCAGCCAGTCGCTATACCGACTACGCTACCCGGCCCACAAATATTCTGCATGGTGTATAAATATTGTAGGTGTTGATACGTTATATGTGGAAATGTAATTAGCAATTTATCGTTTATTATGCTAGGGCGTCAAACTTCAGGTCTCACCTTACGACATGAGCACAGACAAATTTGAAATTTATTTAACGACGCCGTCAGCAAATCAGAAGTCACATTATTCGTCAACAGTGAATAATGAATAGCAAAGATTGTGGAAGGAAGCGGACAAGGCTTAGTTTAACGTACTACACAAGAATCAGCCTGGAGTGCCTGAGTAAAGCCTAATAAACACTTAGCATACCCGATGCCCCAACCAAGACTGAAACAGGACACCTACTGAAACGTTAAAAGCGCTACCGTTTGAGCCAGCTAGCGCGGTGAGAACATGGATGAAGGATTTCTGAGAACGTAGGAATGAAGAGAACATTTGGACCTACTTGACAGGAAGTAACATATGGCTGGAGAAACTTGCATAATGCTAAGCGTGCTAATTTGCACTTTTCACCAAATAACATTACTGTGGTGGTGAAATCAAGGAAGCGAACACAGACGGGAAATGCAGTAAGAATGAGATGGATCAGAAATACGTACAAAAAGGCGCAAACCCCGAACCGAAACTGTCATTTGGGCAGATAAAATCAACAATCTGGTAAATACAATCACAGCATAACACTTATGAAAAATTCGATAGTAACTGTCTCTAGATCCTTAATTCGTGAATGCTGCCTTTTCATGCTCTGACAAACAGCATCAAACAAAAGTCTTCAAGCACTACACTGAAAATTTCCGGTATTTGCAATGTGTCACTACGGTTCGTACACAACTAACATTTCATGACAAAAATGATGCGAACTGTCAATAAACAATACTACGCTGTAGCCTTCCCGTACTGCTAAAAAAGCATTGAATTAGCACACACACACACACACACAAACACGCACGCACATACACAAACACGCACGCACACACAGATACAGAATTAATCAACAATCAATACTTTCAAAGTTTCACTCTGTACCGTTGGCACGCACCAAAACAGAACCACAAACACATTTCCATACACTCTACGAGACAGTTCTCTCATTTTAATAGAATGCTATAGAATAAAACACATCTCTTCCCAACACAGTCTAAACCCCATCAATAGCGTGTCTTGTGTTACCTGAATGGAGGGACCAGGTAGGTGTATGTTCGGAACCATTCTGAATTGTTCGGTACGTAAGATACAAAACGCACGTATAGCATCTTTTCTAATTACCTCGGAAACCGTACAACTTGAAAGTGTGTGACTTTCAGTCTTCGGTATGAGATGCTTTAAACTCCGGCAGGGATTTACGCTGGACATGGGCGCAGAAATGGAGATCGGCCTTCATGCAAAGTGTCTGTTACCTCTGACATATGCTAACAACTACTGACATTTACGCAAAAATTTCCAATACTAAATTTCATGAAAATCAGTTCAGAAGCTGCTACACACAGGAGTTCCGTCCACCCCCGAATTTTCCTTGGGGTGGCGGGGGAGGAGGGCTGAACCTGAGGCTACGTATACTTTATGCTTGATTGTAAAAATCACGCCACAATTGTAAGTGTAATGTAACACTCTAACCGCATTTACAAAACATGAATGTAACTACACGTTCCATGGCTCGCTCACCTAATTTAAATCACAAGGTCCACTCTCCATTTTTTAAAGTCCATTTAAGATTTCCAAGCCCTTATTTTACTTTCAAAATTCAAATGTACGAGCCATCAGCAGATTTCTGCAGCTGATTAGGGCTGAAGGGCAAATCACGTAGAACGTTTGATACCGTCGAGTCTACCAAATCTGTTTTTATTTTTTATTTTTTTTTTTAATTTCGATTTGCCGGGAGGAGGGCAAGCAGCCCGGCGCTCCCCCCACTTTGGATCCACGCCTGGTTACATGCACACACCCGAACGGATAAAAAGCGAATTAAACGGTGCTCTGCAGGAATACAAACGCGCTAAGAAACGGATTTTACAGAAAGGGGTTGTGACAATGAGGACTGAATTCGTCTTGCTCGAGATAGGCAGTTAGTCTATAAACTGGAAATGCAGAGTATTTTCATTGTGGGAGGAACAAATTTTTAAGCATTATTTGGATCAATTCCATGCTTCTAAAGGCAATGAAAGTGCGTCTGCTGAGCGACGCTTCCGGTGTTCAGACTCCACATGTACTCGAATTAGTCGTTCTCTCGTACGAATCACTCGCTAACAAAACAGCAGGTTGGCATTACATGTATGCAATAAAAGGCGAAGAGTAAGTTGAAAGTAACGGGTGCCTGCAATTACGTTGCGCTGTTACGTATACAGTAGGATATGTTACTTTGTGCTATGTTTGTTTGTCGATTCTGATTTCAAAATTGTGTCGAATCTTGGTACATGCTGTTGCTTAGCTAAGTTTCAGGAGTATACTGGAACAGAAGTTCACTGCTGTCGAAAAAGAGTTTTAATTAGTGAATACGGGGACCATCTTGGCCTGTAGTGCTCATCCAAACTTTCTCGATTCAGAATTGCAGAATACCTTTTAACATCAGGGGAAAATGGTTCTGAGGCCATAAATTACACCTTCAGACCGAAATGCGATAAGAATAGCGCAAACACGCGCATAGAGAATTCATAGCCCTGGGTTTGAAATTCCTATTACAGTGTTACACATTAATATCGCGTTCAGTTTATGTATATTTATAAGCCTCATATATACCGGCTGGGGATACACTGTTTAGGGATCAGAGCAACATAAATTTATGAAGACGGACATTATGTTGGAAAAACAATCGTTTCTGATCAGAATGTAGGAGGAGTGGTCCTCAGCCATCCGACGCTGGAGATTTTGTAACTTAATCCGGACAATCAAGTGATTTCTCTTCAAGTCACGACCGGAAGAAGACTCAACAGAAACTTCATAAATCCAGTGACTTACAAACAAAAGAAAATCATCACGAGTTCAAATAAGCTTCGCCATTAAAAATACGGAATTTCTTCTGAAACCTTTTATGGTGCCGCCTGCACACTAAATCATTCGGCCATCCCGAAAAGTAACAAAACCCAATCAAAGTATTCATTTTTTATCCTTTCCATCTAATCGTGAGAATTCAACGTCAGCTTCTGTTTCTACAACAACAGCTGGCCAGTACTGCAGTTCGTGGTACGTTGAGTTTCATAACAGAGGTACCATATGGGCTGATCAGAATTCAGGATTCCTTATGTGTTTACATTCAGAGCCTACAGTACAACACAGCCAAAACACCAGTTTCATATACCACAATTCTTTAATTCAAAACGGGCGCAGTTAAATAAAACTATTTCGCCATGAAAACAGAAAATTTTTGTTTTTAGTTTCTTAATTTCAAACAACAGAGGGCATAACGCGTTAACCAATATCGACCCTAGAACTGCTACTCAAGTTGTGGTATGTACGGAATTTTGAAATAATATAGCATTCACGTTATCCGGTTCTACTTTACTGTCAACAGCATACAAACATTATTCGTACAAAACAGATACTTCCAACTTAAGTGAGGGTGTATTAAAATCTGCTTTTATCTGACTGAGGTTTACAATAGGCATGACAGCCATTGTTCGTATCGAATGAACATAAAATCCCCATGGGATATTTTCTCTTTCACTACAACATTAAAATGGGTTCGTATTCTCTACCGAAATAATTACATGTGATTATCTCATGTTTTAATAGCGCACAATGCAGGTCTCTGGCAAATACTATTAAGACAGCCATCTGCACCAATGAACAGAACAGACCTGGACAAATAACAATTACTCACCAAAAGGGCGAACAAGCAAACCGTTGCCAGATACACCACGAGTACAACACAGTACTTTGTTGGTACCTACAGGAAAAACAGAGAAAGACAGTCTTGTAGTTATATAACAGTACCTCTAGGCAACAAACATAACGCCACTGAACACAACTATTAAAGGAATCACACACACTTTAATACGTAACATTAAATTATCACTCACACGCAATACTACAGTGATGATTCTTCTCTTCCAACAACTACACCAGCATACAGCTACATCTAAAGCACTATTATACACAGTGCTGGCACAGATATTTATATGACCGTAAAGCTAACACACCACAAAGGAAATCCACCTCAGTCACTCGCTTCATCCACACTACTAGAGCTTGCCTTGCTGTTGATTATGATGAGGACGATGATTGTGCAAAGGGACAAGAAACCCCCGAAACTAACCGGCACGCGAGGGAATAAGAAAGACCAGACCCTAAACTCATTAGATGTAAGTTGGGGGGGAAAGATCCATGCAGACGATAAAGGTAGGCATTCACCTACGAAACCAGTGTGGCATCGTAAAAGGTACAGGTACAAATGTCGGTGCACATCGTGAATGCATGTGCGGGAGTAGAGGTACAACACTCAGAATTCTTAAGCTGGACTTTAGAAGGAGGTCATCCGCCAGCTTCACGCCACAGCCAACTTATCCCCAAAGATACAACCCCTCAGTAACCACTGAACAGAAGGCTGGGTAGGCCCCAGAGCCGGGTCTGGAAGTTTTGAGGAGACAAAGTTCTTGCCCCTGCCGGGAATCGAACCATGGATCATCCAGCCCGTACGCTAGTAACTAAATCGGCCACGCTATGCTGTGGAGCTCGTCCATTACAACATTTGACTTGTACAAAGCTAGTCAGCGCGATTCGATTCTGGGCAAGGGAACGGGCAGTCCTTTTCTCCACAACGTCGAGACCGGGATTTTCGTACAGTAAAGCGAAAATCGTGCCATGCATATACAAAATTAAGATATGGGAATCCAAATATGTGATGAACTCGTGTTACATGTGTTACGTCCCATCAACTAAAAATTTCGATTCTTGGTAACATGAGAACTGCAGAACAAAGAACTATACCCTGGTAGCAATAGCGAAGAAAAAAAAAATGGAAATGGGCATACTTACGCAGAAAATACCAATTGTAGATTATCTGTTTCCATGTTAATGCTCCAAAATATACGACAAGCTTAATTGTTGTGCATCACAAAAAGAAATGATGTAAGTCTATCGAGTTTACGGGGGGGGGCATGTTGAAACATCGACACTGATCGCGAAGAGCCAAGTGGTCAGCATACCCACCGCAAAGTTCAACACTAAAATCTCAATTTTGCCCACATAGTGCTATCACATACTTCGTATGATTATCACAATAAAAACTGTTTCTCCTTGCAACATTAACTGACTGGTCTTTCGGAAGGCAGTACTCTGTGTTCTGCATGAGGTACAGTACGAACTGAAACTTTATACCATGGAAATGCGGATAGCTTTTAATCTTGGCCGAGGCATGACTCAGGCAGCTATTCGCCGGCTCTCATTTCGGAGGTCCGGGGCTCGAATCTTACCAGCGCATCTGCGATATATGATGAATAATGTAGCATTCGACAGGATTTTATCGGAGTACTTCGGTTATAGCCTGCCAGCGTACTCCATCAATGCTCCATCAAGGTTTGGAAACCTTCAAACAAAGCCATGTTCTTTCGGATATCGAGAAGCATTGCACAGAAAAGTATATGTATTCTTATTAAGGCCACTGTCTTCTGGGATGTGACACCGTGTGGCCTGGTAGCTAGCTACATACATTTTCGAAGAGCCTACTGCCTCCACCGAAATACATTTTGTATCTGCTCTCAAACTGCATCTGACGAACATTAGTTCCATGCCTTCATGCCTAATGTAGAACAACACGAATTGGTATCACGAAAGAAGGGATACCTCTGCCCTACTTATCAAGTGGCACGTTCAATGGTATTGCAATACAGAACCACGCAAGGGACATCATTGGATCGTTGTATAAACATGCAGGGGGCTATACGTGTTAGATACGAGTATAAGTTTTACTCTACAACACTCAGACCTCCTTAGCTGTAGTTAACAGTGTTATCGTCATACCAACTTCACAAGAAAAACAAACAGTAAAATGCTATCAGGATCTTGAAAGTACATCTGTAAAGTAAAACTGTGGCTCTATACGATGGAATCCAAGATGATATCTGCACACAAACTTAAACATTCGAACTTCATTCCACTATAGTTGCGTAAAGAGAAAAAACCAACTTGATGCCACTTATTTTATTATTTATTCAATACTCATTCATTGCTCAACATGTTTCGGCCGTTAATACGACCATCTTCAGGAGTCTGCGACTA
>Ga0123355_10010398_pt1 | contig 14262 bp, 10 predicted proteins | sample TergutEmb28metaG_3_FD_89872 | JGI IMG/M metagenome (GOLD analysis project Ga0123355, IMG submission 89872) | Embiratermes neotenicus P1 segment gut microbial communities from Petit-Saut dam, French Guiana - Emb289 P1 | ecosystem: Host-associated > Arthropoda: Insects > Digestive system > Gut ...
AGTTCTAGAAAATAGCGGATATTTTCCGGGCATGAACCCACAAGTGTTTCGGAAGACACGCGCCGTACCTCTACTGCGTCATCCGCAATAAAACGGTGTCCTCGTTTAATAAGCTCTAGCGCGGTTTCACTCTTGCCTACACCACTTTCGCCTACAATGAGTGTACCAACACCGTATACATCCAGCAGGCAGCCATGCATGGTAATACGAGGCGCAAGCTGTACTTTCATCCAACTTATTAGTTCGCTCATGAAGTCTGTTGTTGCGGATTTGGTTGACAAAATCGGCACATCATATTTTTCGGCAAATTCTAGCATTTCTGGAAAAAGTGTAAGATTACGGCATACAACAATAGCCGGTATGTTTAGCTGAAAAATACGACGCAGGTTTTCGTGACGGTAGTTACTGTCTAGCTTTTGCAGATAGGTATGCTCTACCATGCCAATTATTTGTAAACGCGCCGGGTCAAAATAATCGAAAAAGCCTGCAAGTTGCAGTGCGGGACGATTGATATTGACTTGAGAAATTATGCGATTTTCTATATCGACCGTTGGAGTGAGGAGTTCAAGATTAAATTCGGAAACTAGGCGCGAGAGTGGGACAGTGTAGCCTTTACCAGGTGTGTTAAATGCACCGCTTGCAGCTAGGTTGTTGGTCATATGAGTGTCTCCTCCTGTGTATGAAAAAAACTATATACCGCTTCGGCGGCTTTTTTGTTCATTGACGGAGCTATGGATAACTCATCGAGCGATGCATTGCCAATTGCTTCAATATTTTTGAAGTGTTTTAGCAACTCCTTGCGCCGTGTCGAGCCAATACCTTTGATATCATCCAGTACAGACCGCACCTGTGAACTTGCCCGTAATTTGCGATGATATTCAAGTGCGAAGCGGTGTACCTCGTCTTGTATGCGTATTATGAGCTTAAACCCTTCGCTAGTACGTGGCAGTATGGCTTCGTTGCCATTATACAATAGCCCGCGTGTACGATGCCGGTCGTCCTTTACCATGCCACAAATTGGAATAGAAAGCCCAACCGCGTCAAGTGCCTTTTGCGCGGCGGAAATTTGTCCCTTGCCGCCATCTACAAATATTATGTCAGGTAATTTGAAGAACGAATCCTGTCGGCTACTAATGTGTGAGTTATCGCCTTGCACAAAATCGATTTTGTCTTGTGACTGCATAAAACGGTTTAAGCGTCGTGTGATAATTTCTTCCATACCCGCATAGTCGTCTGGACCAAAAACAGCCTTGAGGCGGAACTTTCGATAATCGCTGTTTTTTGCCTTACCATTTTCGAATACAACCATCGAGCCAACAGACTCATACCCCTGAGTGTTGGATATATCGTACGCCTCTATACGGGAAAGTGCTGACTCAAATCCAAGAGCAGCTCGTATTTCTTCAAGTGCCTTTAGGTCTCGTTCCCTTTGCTTTTTCAAAAGCGACCCAAACTGCTGCACTGTTAAATCTGCATTTGTTTGTGCTAGGTTTACCATGTCGCGTTTTTCGCCTTTTTGGGGTACATTTATTGCCACATGTCTCCCAGCAAGCCCGGTTAGCCATGCGGTTATAGAGTCTGTATCAGATGGAGTAGCAACAACCGACAGCTCTTTTGGGATAATGGCGGCCTCGCTATAAAACTGCTTGATGAATGCAGCAAGTATATCACCGCTTGCGCCTGCAGTGGCCTCCATAAGATAATGTTCCCGTCCGGTGAGCTTGCCGTCTCGTATAAAAAATATCTGTATCAGTGCATCATCACCATCGCGAGCAAATGCGATAACATCTCTATCATCGCCGCCGGTTTCGGTTTTCTGCTTTTCTGTCAACAGCTTGAGTGAGTCGAGTATGTCACGTATCTCTGCTGCACGTTCAAACTCCAGATTTTCGGCGGCTTGCGCCATTTCAGTCTTCATTCTGTTTGCTACATCGGTAGATTTGCCTTGTATAAACCGCTCCGCCTCATTTAGGAATTCGTTATACGATGACTCATCAAATAGGAGGTTGCACGGGGCTTTACATTGTCCGATATGGTAGTTGAGACAAGGACGTCCCTTGTTATAATCTCGTGGGAATATTTTAGTGCAACGACGCAGTGGCCATAATTTGTGTACCAGATCTAACAGCTCTCGCACGCGCGTTTTTGATACAAATGGTCCGTAGTATCTGGCCTTATCTTTACCACGTCTATTGGAGTACATTACACGTGGTAGTTTTTCACGTGTTATTTTGATATACGGGTACGCCTTGTCATCTTTGAGTCGAATATTGTATTTGGGGCTATGCAGTTTTATCAAGTTGTTTTCTAGAATAAATGCTTCGTTTTCTGTGTCCGTTACAATGTATTCAAAATACGTAATATGTTGCGCAAGACGTATTGTTTTGGGGTCGTTGTTAGATTTGGCAAAATAGCTGCGAACCCGGTTATATAAGTTGTTTGCTTTGCCCACATATATGATGACATCCGCTTCATCCCGCATGATATACACACCGGGCTTGTGCGGCAGTTTTTTTAGCTCGGCGGGAATGTCGAAATTTATCATGGCAGTAGTGGAGGAGGAGGTAATGGCTGCCCAGGCTCATCTTCTTCGCCGTCACCCTGGTTATTAGAGGTTGGTGGGCTTGGGTCATCGGGGATAATCGGCAGTAGAGTCATGTTTATTGTCATATTTTGCCCAGATGTTACTGTTGCCGCGTGTACTGTATCTGTGTATCCTGGCAGCCGTGCGATTATACTGTGTGTACCAGGTTCAAGCTCAAGCACAAGGCTTGGGTTTGCACGGCCAACAGGCAAATTGTTCACAAATATTTGTGCATTGGATGGTGTAGTAAACACTACGATGTTTGCTACTTCTGGGGTAACGATTTCCTCAATCAAGTCTATGCGTATTGCAGTAACAGACTCATCTACAGCAACAGTACGCTCTTCGGTAATAAAGCCGTAATGTTGTACTCGTACTCTATGTGAGCCAAACTCTACCTGTGTTGTTGGAGAGGTTATGCGGTTGTCGTTGACATAAACCGCAGCGTTTGCCGGTGTGGTGGTTATAACAAGGGTGGCATGAGTCAGTTGTATGCCACTAAGGTCTAGCCCAATGGTTTGCCCATGCGTAATTACGACAGTAGTTGTGAATGGCGCAATATTATCGCCCTCAATCAGTACCGTATGCGGTCCTTCTGGCACGATAATTGGTTCGGAGAGTTCGTCTAAAAAGAGTGCGTGCTGGTTACCAATCGTAATCCGGCCATTGGTAATATGCCCGGCATTGTCCGGACGAAGCCTGCCCGTGGAAGAGTCCAGCTCAATTTTCCATGCGCGTTGGTCAAATGTCATTACAGTTACTGAATCTGCGGGGCTAATTTCGCTGATATTTATACGGTTGCCTCGGTGCATAACCAAGGTCTGACTGGTGTACATAAAAGCCTCATGGCCGATTGTTATCGTATTATTGTCCTGGTTGATAATAACATTTCTGCGTTCCCTAAATTCTACAGCGCGGGCATTTTCTCGGATTGTTGTTATTTGTGGAAAACGTGCATCGTAGTCGATATACATTATTTGTCCAATTCTGATTTGTGACAAATTTATTGATGCACCACTACGATTAAATATCTCGACGTCGTCTGCAAGCAAAATTTCGCTTGCTTGCATTGTATCAATATCCAAAAGCGCAAGGCTTGGTGCGCTAATGTCAATGCCTGTAACCATTGCACGGAAATTTTGGATATCCGGCCTGCCGATAGGTGTTTGGGTTTCGCCATTTTCGTCTCCATTATTACCGTTACTGATAGACGGACGGTCGCGGTCGCCAATGATATCACTTAGGTCAGGGCTTTCGTCCATTATACGTTGAAAGATTAGTACAAATGCGGTGATACTAACCGCAACCGCAACAAAAAGCAGCCCGATATACACCGCAACAAAAGCCGACTTGCTTTTTTCACGAATGTTGCGGCCACTTCTGTGCTGGCGTTCATTATAGCTGTGTGCGTGTCTGGCACCGGCTCTACTCCTTGTAATGGTACGGTCGGTTCTACGTTCGCTGTTGCGGCGCACAGGCAGCGGATCACGCTCTTTTGTGCGGTCGCTTGCGCGGCGTGAGGGTACGGGCTTTGTGTCGTAGTCTGTATCGTAACTATCATCGTCATAATCACCATCATACTGTTCATCGTCACTAAGATACTCGTCATCTATGTCGTAATCAGAATGGGCTTCGGCACGTGTTCCTTTACCCACTTTTGGTATTCGCTTTGTTGGATAGTCCTTAAATCGGTTGTCGTCCATATCAATCTCCTATATTTATCGCAATTTGCTTATGATTGTCCGGTTTTTGCTGTACCCATCATGGAAGCTTCTCTCAGTCGTAGGGCTTTGCATCATCGGATTCGCTAGGGTAAGCTCAGCCATATCCGAAAGCCGGGCTATGAAAAAGAAAATTGCTATTAGTTTGACATTTCAATAGAATATGTCTAAGATTGCGTAGAATATACTTTGACATATTGCAAAACACAAGCGATTGTTCTTAATACTTTATTCATATTTAGGGAGAGGCTGATGCACAAATGTACACAAAGTTAAAGGACTTGTACCGCAACACGGCAGACTTTATTGGCAAAAATGTAACGATTGGCGGTTGGGTAAGAACTTCACGTAGCAACAAAAATTTGGGTTTTATTGAGCTTAATGATGGCAGTTTTTTTCGCTCTGTCCAAGTGGTATTGGAGGGCGAGCTTGCTGTGGGTGGGCTTTCATTTGAAGATGCGGTAAAACTTGGCGTAGGTTCTTGCATTACGGTAACGGGACAGGTTGTAGAAAGCCCGGGCGCAAAACAGCCATTTGAAATTAAGGCAGTTGAAGTAATACTTGAAGGTGCTTGCCCAAGCAGCTACCCACTGCAAAAGAAACGTCACGGCTTTGAGTTTTTGCGTACAATTGCACACTTGCGCCCACGGACAAATACATTCGCGGCATTGTTCCGTGTTCGAAGTATCGCAAGCCATGCTTTGCACGAATTTTTCCAGCAGAATAATTTTGTGTACGTTCATACGCCACTTTTTACAAGCTGTGATTGTGAGGGTTCGGGAGACATGTTCCGTGTTACCACTCTTCCTATGGATCATGTACCTAAGACGCAAGAAGGTGCTGTTGATTATACGCAGGATTTTTTTGGCAAAGAAGCATATCTTACAGGAAGTGGACAACTTGCTGTAGAGCCATTTTGTCTTGCATTGCGTGATGTATATACATTTGGCCCTACCTTCCGTTCAGAAAACTCGAATACCACAACTCATGCAGCAGAATTTTGGATGCTAGAGCCAGAAATGGCATTTGCAGACCTAGATAATGTAATGGAGACAGCAGAAGCAATGCTGAAATTTACTATAAGATATGTGCTAGAGCATGCACCAGAAGAGATGGCATTTTTTGATGAGTGGATAGAAAAAGGTTTGCTGGATAGGTTAAATGCACTAGTTGAGGCGAAATTTGCCCGTTGTTCGTACAGTGATGCGGTAGAGATATTGTTAAAATCCGACAAGAAATTTGAGTTTCCGGTAAAATGGGGCATTGACCTGCAAAAAGAACATGAACGTTACTTGTGTGAAGAAATATACAAAGGTCCCGTTTATATAACAAACTACCCGCGTGACATAAAATCTTATTATATGCGCGTGGATGACGATGGCAAAACCGTTGCTGCTGCTGACTTGCTTGTACCAGGAGTAGGGGAACTGATAGGTGGTAGCCAGCGCGAAGAACGTTTAGAAGTATTGGAAGAAAGTATTGCAAGGGTTGGGCTAGACCCGCAAAATTATGACTGGTACTTGGATTTGCGCCGTTTTGGTGGTGTCAAACATGCCGGCTATGGACTTGGTTTTGAGCGTTTTCTAATGTATCTTACTGGTATGCAAAATATTAGGGATGTGTTACCTTACCCACGTACAACAGGGCAAATGGAGTTTTAATATGATTGCCAATTGTAACAAATATTTTGGAGCGTATGTATGAGTTATTTCATCCCTAAGGGTTATGAGTCGCTGCTTTCACTCTACGAAACCCAAACCGCTATTGGTATTTTGAAACGTTTGTTTGAGGATAATTTGGCCTGCGAGCTTAATCTCAAGAGAGTTTCTGCACCGCTGTTTGTCGAGCCTTGCAGTGGACTAAACGATGACCTTGGCGGTACTGAGCGGGCAGTAGAGTTTGTTGTAAAAGAAACAGGTGGCACAGTGCAAATTGTACATTCACTTGCGAAATGGAAGCGGCTGGCATTGCATCGCTACGGGTTTCCATTGCAGACAGGGTTGTATACAGACATGAATGCCATCCGCCGAGATGATGAGATGGATAACCTACATTCCATTTACGTAGACCAGTGGGATTGGGAAAAAATAATTACGCCCGAGCAGCGTGATATTAATTATTTGTGTGAAACTGTTAATAAAATTGTTACGGCAGTATGTAGTACTGCAAAAATGTTGCAGATGCATTTCCCTATAATTGCCCCCCAAATTGTACAAAACGTAAAATTTATTACATCCCAAGAGTTGTTGGATATATATCCGGGGTTAAGCGATAAAGAGCGTGAAAATGCCATAACAGAAAAGTATAAAACCGTTTTTATCATGAAAATAGGTGGCGCGCTTTCAAATGGTAAACCACACGACACTCGTGCGCCAGACTATGACGACTGGCAGCTAAATGGTGATATTCTTTTTTGGCACGAGCCGCTTGGTTGTGCAATGGAGATATCATCCATGGGTATTAGGGTGGATGCTGCTACACTGGATAAGCAACTCACACTTGCAGGCTGTGACCATCGCCGGAGTCTTTTGTATCACAAGGAGCTACTTGCAGGCAGTTTGCCGCTTTCCATTGGTGGTGGAATTGGGCAGTCGCGTCTTTCAATGCTTTTGCTGAAAAAAGTACATGTTGGTGAAGTGCAGGTTAGTGTTTGGGATGCAGATACGATTGAAGAGTGTGGAGCTGCTGGGGTTGAGTTGCTGTAAAACGATACGAGTTGGGACTGAATATAATGACAAGTGAAATGCATCAGGATGATATAAAACACCCGCGAGTTGGTGGCTACAATGTGTACTATGGCTTGCTTCACTCCCATTCTGTTGTGTCGGATGGGGCGGGCGACCCACCAGACCACAGGCGTGGCTCTCCAGACAACGCCTATCGCTTTGCGCGTGATGTTGCAGAGCTTGACTTTTTCTCTCTTGCAGACCACAGCAATGCGTACCATCGAAATTTTAACACACGCTGGCCTAAGTCCGCTTTTGATCTAATCTACAAAGCTGCACAGCACCATTATGAACCAGAACGGTTTGTAAGCCTTGCCGGGTTTGAAATTACAACAAGCAACATGGGACATATATCAGTAATATATAACCCAAGTGTAAAGTATTCTATGGCAGACAATTATTACTATGTACACACAAATATTGATATTGCAGAGCTAAATGACTTTTATAAGTGGCTGGATACACAGCCGGCCGTTGGTTTTTTTAACCACCCAGGCGAATATTTATGGGACTCGTGGTATCCAGGTGTTGGTTGGGGGCCTGAGTTTAACTTTTTTAACAAGGTAGATGGGATATGGTCGCATCGCGTTGTTGGTATGGAGTTATTTAACGGAAACAACGGGTTTGAGCATTATTATTACAAGTATAAGTGGAAGCGGATGGCAAGCAAGCTGGTTAGTGATGGTGTAAATACACTGGAAGCGGATAATGCATATGATGAGGCACTGAAAAAAGGTTGGCGCATTGGAGCGGCAGGCTCTGACGATAACCATAGTATGCGCTGGGGAACAATGAACGATTGCCGCCTTGCAGTGCTTGCAAATAATTTGACTCGTGCGGATATTTTTTCTGCTCTTGAGAACCGACGGTTTTATTCAACAATGGACAAAAACCTTGCAGTATCTTTTTCAATTGACGGCAATGAAATGGGTTCTACTATTGCCGCGGGAGAATGTATGATAAGAATTGAGGCATATAACACTACTGATACAAAAATAGACAAACTTCGGCTGCTAAAAAACGGCACAGAAATAGAAAATTGGCAGTTTGGCGAAACGCACCCAATCGTCTGCTGCCAAGTTGTTACTGATGTTGGTGATTACTTCTACGCAATTGTAACACAGGAAAATGGCCGGGAAGCCATTACATCACCGATTTGGGTAGAGTAGGGTACTACAATTCTATCCCAACCCGTGCGGGTACACCAATATTATAGTAATGCTTCACATCAACAATGTCAGAAACTAAATCTGCCAATGCAACAATTTCACGTATCACATACCGACCGGTTAGCACAAGCTCCACGTTAGCTGGTTTTTTTTCGATGAGCTGCAACACATCTTGTATATCAATAAGCCCCATAAACGCAGCAACATTTATCTCATCCAGAGCAACCATGTCATACTCGCCAGATAATATCGCCTGTTCTGCGCGCACAAGGCCTTGCTTTGCCGCTATAGCATCATTTTCTGCAAGGTAGCTACCAAGAACATACTCCCCGCCATATAGGTCAACCTTCACATTTGGCAGATAGTTCTCAATAGCAGTAATTTCACTTAAGGCACGGCTTTTCATAAATTGCCCAATATATACGCGCAAGCCCGCACCCACTGCCCTCAAAACCAACCCCAACATTGTAGTTGTTTTTCCCTTGCCATTGCCTGTATATACATGAACATATCCCTGTTGTAGCATTTTACACCTCGAAATATAGCAATTTTATGTGCTGTTGTGTAGCTATTGCAACTCAGAAGACCGTATCCCTCACTGGGTAAGCCAAACCATCTACAAAAGTTAGATTAGAGTACCTTATTATACGAACAACCCCTTAGCATCGTCAAGCTGTCGCGCAATTTCTTCCTTGTCTATATGCAGGTACAAGCGGTTATTTTTCTTTTCTGCACGTACAAGCCGTAGGTTAAGCAGTGTACTCATATGGTGGGAGATATTTGCACTTGTGCAATTTAGTTTTTCTGCAAGCTGGCTGCCGTACATCGGCTCGTTTTTCAGTAGTTTGAGAATTGCAAGTTTGGTGCTATCCGCAAGACATTTTAGAAATAGCTCTGATTTTTCTTCATCCAATTGCATATCGTCAAATGCACTTTTGAGATTAAAGATATCCAAACCAACTACTATCGAAACTTCAGTATCAGCGTTTAGAATATATCCAATGCTATTTGGTGCATGCAAGCCTGGATAAACTGTATACACATGGCTGTCATCAAGTTTTACACCAAAAGTCTCTTGCAGGAAATCTGAGTCATTTGTGAGTTGGGTTGAAATGTAGTCCAAATGCGATTCAATCTTTTTTGCGTAGTCTGGTATTTTGTCAAGTATAAGAGTAGTTGCTTGATCAACAATAGTAGAAAAATATGCCAGGTATTGATCAAAGTTGTGATATACACGCAATGCGCCAATTTTTTCCTGGCTACTTATATCCCAGCTCTCAAGTAAAGTAAAAAAATCTCCCGCGCTGTCGATAATTGGCGGGTTGTCAAAACCATATGTGCTAAAGTACTGTTCTTCATTCAGTACACCTAAAATTGTGGCATACTTATTATCACGTCCCTGTTTTTTGAGCCTGGTGTAGTAATAAAACACATCACAAAAATATAGCTCATCTTCGCCACGTTGCAGGAAAAGGAAATCTGCAAGCTCGTGACCGTTTTCACAAAATGGCGGCGGGATAAAATTAATGTTGCTTTTGATGTGTTTCTCCAATGCCAAAGCGTTTCTAAAGAATGGTGCAACAGCAGATTTATACCTGCTGCCGCGCCGTTCTACTATATCATCCATTTCGGACTTGATTGTACGGTTATTGATAATATCTTTGATAAACGATTTTGCCTCGTATTCGTAGAGTGGTTCACTTGTTATTTTATATCGCATGGCTATCGCCTCCATTGCAGTATCGGAATAAGTAGCTATGCCGCCTCTTGTTCCGTGAGCAGTCGCATGTAAATTCCGTTCATTGCTACAAGTTCATCATGCGTGCCAACTTCGGCCACATGTCCGGCATCCATAACTACAATTTTATCTGCCATTTTTACATTATGCAAATTGTGTGTTGTAATAAGAATTGTATGGTCATGACGTAGACTGTTTATAGTTTGCATGATGTGCCGCTCGCTTTCAGCGTCGAGTGCGCTTGTGGCTTCGTCAAACACAAGTACTTGTGCCTTGTTATATAGTGCGCGGGCAATAGCTATGCGTTGTTTTTGACCACCGGAGAGGCTCGCACCTTTCTCGCCACATTCGGTATTATAGCCATCGGGGAGTGCAGTGATAAAATCGTCCGCAAAAGCACGGCTTGCAGCGGCAGTTATTTCCTCCATATTGAAGACACCTTGTTTGCCCATGGAAATATTATCGGCAATACCCATATCAAATAGCTTGCATGTTTGGTCTACATATGCAAAATGGCTGCGCCATTCCATTAAATTTGTGGCTGTGAAGGGTAGGTTGCCAATGTTCATGCCAAGCCCCTCGCGTTCGTACATTCCGATCAGCAGGCGGAGTAGCGTAGATTTCCCACTACCACTTTCTCCCACAAATGCGACCATTTCGTTGGGTTTTATGGTAAGCGCAACATCGGACAGTGCGTTACCATTACCATTCCTGTATGCAAAATTCAAGTTTTGTAGGCTAATTGTATAGTCGCCGTTCCAGCTGGATGTTGCTGGGGTGTAGCTTGCAGGTGTGTCCAAATCTGATATTGAATCGATGATATCAAATACGCGCCCTGCAGCAACAAGCGGGGGCTGTAGGCCTGCAAATGTGGCACCTATCTGGCTCATTGCTGTGCCAACAGTGGATGCCATAGGGAAAACAATCATGAGTGACGAGAACTCTAAGTGGCCGTTGGCTACAAGCCAGCCACCCAGCGCAAACACAAGTACCAGAGATAACCATCCCTGCACGGTTGTTAGCATATCTTGCCACATGCCAATAAACGCTTGCCGGAACTGGATTTTTTTGAGCCTGCCATTTTCTTTATCAAAGGCAATCAGCGATCTGTCATGCCGTGCAAACGCACGGATGGTAAGCGCGCCAGAGAAAATGTTTGACATTGCCTTTACCGAGTCCGCATTAGCTTCTAGCCTATCAGTACCAATTTTTGCAAGCGGTTTGGCAAAGCGCGACTGCAAAGCAAAAACAACTAACCCAATAACAATTGCCCCAACACCAAGCTGCCAGCTGATGATTGCCATTGTAATGGTTGCAAAAACAGCAGCAATCAGCTGTTGTAAAAATGGTGAAATTGCATTGTCGTGCAGGTCGGAAGCTGTGCCCGCATCGGTGTTTAGCGCAGCGATACCTTCGCCAGAGTGTTTATCACTCTCGAGGCTAGATTTCATAAATGCGCGGAACAGATGAACACGCAAATCGCGTAGAGCCTTGGCTGATGACATGGCATAAAAGTATACACCCACGGCAAGCAGTATCATAAACCCAATGATCATTACTGCAAAGCGTATTATCGCGGCGGTTACAAGAGAAAAATCTGATGCGAGAATACCTTGCATGATACCTCCCATTACAAGCCCACTGAAAAATGGCATTGCAAAGTTTTGGGCACAGTACAGGAAAACACCAATGGCGTAAAAGAAGGCATAAGGCTTCATATATGAAAATGTCCGGATAAAATTTTTGCGGTCTACTCTGGTCATGATGCCACCTCCACAGCTTTGTTTTGAGAGTCATATAAGTTTTTGTAGATATTGCAGTCTTGCATGAGTTGGTCATGAGTACCTATTGCAGCTATTTTGCCTGCATCCATTACAACGATGGTATCGCAAAACGCAATGGGTTTGATGCGGTGGGCAACCATTACCACGGTTTTGTCTGCAGCAAGAGTATCAAAGCTGCCAAGAATTGCAGATTCGGTAGTTGGGTCAAGTGCGGAGGTAGCTTCGTCAAAAAGGATGATAGGGGAATCGCGATAAAATGCACGTGCCAGCGCAATGCGCTGCTTTTGACCGCCAGAGATGTTTTCTGCCGATTCGTTTAACATTGAGTCGAAGTTGTCAGGTAATGTTTGTATGAAGTCAAGTATACCAGCATCGGCGCAGGCTTTCTCAAGACGTGTGATGTCAGATGGTTTTGCCTCGCCTGTTATGTTCGCGCCAATTGTTTCTGGGAAAAGGAAACTATCTTGTGGAACATATGCGAATGTGGCGCGCAATGAGTTGAGAGATATATCGGCGGTGTCTGTCCCCATTAGTTGCAGGTTGCCGGAGCTTGGGGCATATAGGCCAAGGAGCAGCTTTAGGATTGTACTTTTTCCGCTACCACTGCCGCCCACAAATGCAACGCGTGAGCCTTTTTTTATAGTGAAGCTAACGTTGTCGATAGCCATGGTTTCTTGTGCTTCATCGGTGGACTCATCGGTATTAGCACGGGTGGAGTATGCAAATGACAGATTTGTAGCAGAAATTGCAACTTCACCCTTATCCGCAATTTCCAGAGTTTTGCCGGTTGCAAAATTTTCTTCAACACCATCCATTATATCCATTAGACGTTTTGCTCCGCCCGCACTGGTTTGTACTTGAGCTTGTCGCTGGCTAAGCATGGTAAGCCAACTTCCTGTCTCACCTGCAAGGCTTATGAACACGATAAACTCCGCAAAGCCTAAATTACCGCTTATAACTCTGTATGCTGCAATGGCAAAAATCAGCAGCATTGGAGTCATACTGGCAATCATGCCCGACATCAAGAGTGGCATTAGGGATACGAGGTAGCCCTTTGTGGCAGAAATGACTTTCTCGTTGGCGGTTACGCAGCGGTTTTCCATTACCTCTTCCAATGAGTATGCAGCAATGGTTGATGTGTTTTGCAACGAATCATTTGCAACTGCTAGAAAATCTGCCCTGGCTCTTGACCTGACAACCTCCTTTTTTTGTATCGGACCTGCGATAAACACTTGCATTGCGATAAGCACCGGAAACGCCGCAAAGAAAATGATTGACAGTGATATGTTAATAATAAACATGTACACAATTGCCACAATAAGTGTGATGAAGTCCGCAATCATTTGCACACCTGCGCCTGCAACAAGTTCTATTGTTTGCGGTACATCATTAGAATAAACAGACAATGACTCGCCGCTATTTACCCCTTCAAACGCCCCAAACGGTTTGCGCAAGAAGTATTTCGCGAAATTGTTGCGGAAGCGGTATCCCGCACGCCCCGCAAAACGGCCTAGTAACAGTGCAGACATGGCAGATGCAATTGCGCGTATAGCAAACAGACCGGTTACAAGACCAAAGAGTTGCAAAATTGTGCCAGTTTCAAAGTCTAGCGCGGCTTGTGCCATGTCCCCCGTGATGCGCGTGATGATAACGATTGTGACAGACGTGACCAAGCCTAGGAACAAGTAAAATGCCAGAAAGCCTCTGTACCGCTGTCGATGCTTGCTAAGTGTTTTGAAGAGTAAGGACATTGTGTTATACCTCCCTATGAAGTTAGATTTGTGTTTGATATTGTGAGCTTGTTAAATGATAATTTAATATCAAGGGTTTGTCAAGTGGTTATTTGCAAATATTTTTTTTATTAAGTGGTGGTTTAATATGTACAGGCTGCTTTGGATGCAGTATACTTTATATCAACGCTGTTTTATGAATAGACTTCTTCCGAAATTACCGAACGCACGCGAAAATGTTACGCTCGGCGGACAAGGCATCGCCTTCCTGGAACTAGGGAGCATTTTCGCGTGTTTGATTCCTATTTCGGAAGAAGTCTAATATGTAACAGTCGTCACCCCTGGCTTTCATCTCTCGTAAGCTGTGCTTGATGAATGGGCGACCTGCGGCTTCGCAGCACCTTCAATACAGTGATAAGCTTGGAGATTAGCCATTTTTAAGGAGTTAGCTATGCCATTCCTCCCTACTACTATACAAGAGCTACCAACCCAGCCTGATTTTATTTTAGTCACTGGCGACGCATATATCGATCACCCATCATTTGGCGCGGCAATTATCGCCCGTGTACTGGAATCACATGGGTATTCTATCGCTATCATCCCACAGCCAAACTGGAAAGCTACCGATGATTTTACAAAGTTCGGTGAACCACGCCTTGCATTCCTTGTTACAGGCGGCAATATCGACTCTATGGTCAACCACTATTCTGTTTCTCTACACAAGCGAAAAACAGATGCATACTCCCCGGGAGGCCAGCTTGGCCGCCGTCCAAATCGTGCTACCATTGTGTACTGCAATAAAATTCGTGA
>Ga0123355_10010399_pt1 | contig 14261 bp, 7 predicted proteins | sample TergutEmb28metaG_3_FD_89872 | JGI IMG/M metagenome (GOLD analysis project Ga0123355, IMG submission 89872) | Embiratermes neotenicus P1 segment gut microbial communities from Petit-Saut dam, French Guiana - Emb289 P1 | ecosystem: Host-associated > Arthropoda: Insects > Digestive system > Gut ...
GTCAGCTCCTGAAGATGGGCACAAGGTGGCCCGAAACATGTTGAGCAACTTATAAAGAGCAACTTATAAGGAGAAATAAATATAATACTAAGTGACATCTAGTTGGTTTCTTATTCCACATTGGTAATTAAACACTTTATTGTCCAACTAATGCACAATATATAATATGTGGATACAATTAAAATTATAAAATATTTAAAAGTGCTCCAACATATTTCGGATCACATAGGATCCATCATCAGGGAGTCTTGTACAGTGTTTGGCTAAAAATTACAAGAATGATTCTATCGTGTCCGTTGACGTGGACAAGGTCGGTGTTATGGCAGCATATTCTGACCCGCTGTGCGTGTGTGCAGTTCACTGTATATGAGGCACTGAGGCACACAGTGCCTCAGTGCCTCATATACAGTGAATTACACACACGCACAATATTTTATAATTTTAATTGTATCTACATATTATATATTGTGCATTAGTTGGATAATAAAACGTTTACTTAAACAATATTTCTGAATTTTATTTTTAAGCTTTCGCCGTGTTCTATATGTAATTTATTCCTTTTTGGGTAATTCCCCGGCGTCTGAGTTCTAATTGCCGACGTTTCGGAACTCACCATCGGTTCCATCTTCACCTGCCTATGAAGATGGAACCGATAGTGAGTTCCGAAACGTCGGCAATTAGAACTCAGACGCCGGGGAATTACCCAAAAAGGAATAAATTACAATATTTCTGAAACCTTCGTAAATGGTATTAATTGATAAGAACCTAAAATGTAAAAGTAATATTATCCCTCAGCGTGACATAAAGTTACATTAAATTACTTTATTATCCAACAGATGCACAAATATATAATTCGTAGATATAATTAGAATTATTATAAAATGTTTAAAAATATTTAGAATTGCTCCGACATGTTTCGACGTAGTCTGTGTTATGGCAGCATATTGCTGCCATAACACCGACTACGTCCATATCAACGGACATGATAGAACCATTACTGTAATTTTAGCCAAGCACTGTATAAAGCTCCCTGATGATGGATCCCTTGTGATCCGAAACATGTCGGAGCAATTTTAAATATTTTTTAAATATTTTATAATAATTCTAATTGTATCTACGGATTATATATTTGTGCATCTGTTGAATAATAAATTATTTTAATCGCCATTGATGCATGGTACAAACATGAAGATAAAGTTATACGTCGGAGTGATTGAAGGGGGCACCCGAGGGGGGACTGCCAGTTTGCAGCCGCAAATCCCCACCCCACCTAAAAAAAAAAAAAAACTCAATTTTGTAGACACAGCTATATCAAAGGTTTTACATAACTTACCATTCAGGCGAAACCAAACATTAAAACCGGCTGATGACTGGTGCGTTAGAATTTTGAAAAACAAAATTAAAAACTTAGGATATCGTAGATGAAATTTAAAGACACCAAGAAGATTAGACCTTGTGGTTTAAATTAGGTGAGTGAGTCGTGGAACGTGTGGTTACATTTGTATGTATATAACTGCAGTTGCAATCAGTGTCACGTTACAGTTATATTTATTACATGATTTTATAACATAACTTTTCCGATTAAACATAAATTGGATATACAGCCTCACGTACAGGCGAAAAATTCCGGATCCGCAACTGGAACGTATGTATACAGTGCGGTCCAAAAGTCTTAGGACAGATTTTTTAAAATCGAAGACACGTTAGGAAAAGACATACCTTTTTTTAAATTAAAAATAGGGTCCAATGGCATATATATAGGCTTTTGCGCGGTCGTGGAGTTTCTGAGAAGCTGCCGAAAACTGCGCTTTTTGGACCTTCTTTAATTCGTCTGTTACGGCTTCTTGGATCACAGCAACATCCGCAAAGTTCAGTCCTTTTAACTTCATTTTCAACTTGGGGAACAGAAAATAGTCTGGCGGAGATACATTTAGAGAGTACGGGGGGTGATAAAGGGTTGTAACATTTTCTGGGGTCAAAAATTGGCAAACACTTGCAGCTTTGTGGTCGGGCGCATTATCGTGCAACAAGAAAAAAATCTAGAGAGCAGAATGCAGCTAGACGAAGTCGTTGAATGCGTCAGGATGCGATCCATTACTCCTTTATAAAATTCTGCAGTTACTATTTTTCCCTTTGGTGTGAATTCTTTGTGCACTACGCCTTGACAGTTGAAAAAAATTATCAACATGGTCTTGACGCGGGTCCTTTGGAATTTCAGTTTCTTCGGCCGAGAGGATGTCTCACCAACCCACTCAGAACTCTGTCGCTTTGTTGCAGGGTCAGGGGCAAAACACCCAGGTCTCATCCCCCGTAATAATTTGTTAAAAAATTTTTTGTCTGCATCGGCCATCGCGATAATGTCTTGGCAAGATGTGACTCGATCTTCCTTTTGCTCAGGTGTCAAGGAGCGTAGAACAAAAGGTGCACACAACTTTCTCTTCCCCAAATCCTCTTTCAGAATCCGAAGAACTAGAGTCTCGGGGATGTTCAAAGATTCTGCTATCATTCTTGGTGCGATTCGACGGTCGTTTTTTACCAAATCAGCAACAGCAGCAATGTTTACCTCAGTTCGATTCGACTTTAGACGGTCGTCTCTCTCGTCATCTTCTACCAGTTCCCTTCCGCCTCGAAATCGAGAATACAACCTAAAAACGTTTGATCGGTTCAGAGCCTCATTCCCATAAGCCTTTTGCACCAATACTACTGTTTCTGTCGCAGATAGACCGGCTTTGAAACAAAATTTTATGGCAACTCTGTTCATTTCCGCCATCCAAAACGTACAAAGAAAATTGACTTTACAAGACTCGTACACTGTCGAAGATAAACAAACGAAATTCGGTGTGTGAACGGATGTTGGTTGATAGTACTTAGTTAGTGGGTTGGCCGATAGATCGCTCTAGTTCTGTTATTTAAAAAAAAAAATCAGTCCTAAAACTTATGGATCGCACTGTTTATGGTTCGAGCCATCCTTAACCTCTGCATAAGTTGTACAGCGGAGGGGAAGGCGCGTGGGGATCAGCGGTCAGCTTCATTCTCTGGCAGCTTTACTCCCAGGGAAAGAATCTCTCGTATCCATTGCACAGGATACCGGGTGGGTCCCAAAGCTGGTCTGAATGGTTTGGAGAAAAAGTAACACCTTACTTCTACGGCGAATCGAACACGATTTCTCGGTCGTCCAGCCATAACCTAGTCATTATACCGACTGAGCTATCCTGGCTCCTAAGAAGAGAAATATGAAATTTTGTAACTCAGTACCCTTAATAAATCAAATCTGGGAGAAGCTAATTTCTTCCGCTCTCCTACGTGTTTCGGCCCTGCAAGGCCATCTCCGGGGAGAACAACTGCTATTAGTGGATGCCACTGCAATAACAAAACGGCTGCTTCCCTAAGCAACTGACTTGTTACACACCATTCAAAAACTTGTTGACGTTCAGATATTTAATGCCAACGGGAACATCTGCTTGTCGGTAATATTGTCAAAAATCTACACCCAATATAATCAAACATATTTAACATACGGTATTATAACTATTTTATTGGGTTGGTCAACACTGGTTTTATTAAGGATTGTATAGGCCTATTGCGTTGTATGTACATAACACGGGACATTTTTGATAACAGGCCTATTAGTGAGGTAGAAAAGTACCCCCATTAGACAGTAACCACATGGACACTAAAGAGATTTTTAAATAGTAACAGTTAGATAAGGAACATAATGGTCTTCTAACTTTAACAACTTCCACGAATATTAACTGCCCCCCCCCCCCCCCCAAAAAGGGCCCTGCAGGCCCAACAAACGTAGGAAATTGTAAGAGATAGGTTTGTCCCAAATTCATACTGTTACATGTACTGTCCCGGTTTTTTAATCAGCTGGGGTACCGTGTTAAATTCGATAATTTCAGACAGTATAACCTTTACTATGTAAAATCAACAAGTATGAATAAGAATCGCCGATAACGCGTGTTCTATATAGACTGATGAACATATCGAATTAATATCACATAAAAATATTTACTAGTGTAATTATTTCAGGGAGAGAAAATCCTTTAAAACTGATCGTCAATGTGCCGTAATATGTACAATTATTGCCACTTGCCAGAACGATTCTGATCACTGGCAGCTACCACAAAAGTGTTGTCTCCCTTTCATACCAACGAATACGACGTATTTCGTTGTATCAGACATTACATTTCTGGCACGATATCCAGCCACTTACCTCACAGATTCAGCGCTGTTGTAGTTAAGCAGCAAAGCCACGTGTCACCCCTTCCTGATAATTTGTAACACTGAATCTCTCCACTGCAGTCCAACATAAAAGCTGTACCTTGATCGCGAATATTTTTTGTTGAAAGGTCATTAATACTTCGCATTTCCTCCAGATTTGTTTGGAAGTAACTTGTATCGAAGATTTTATGATCAAAAATGTACTTGATATACAGCACGAGAAATAGCCACTAAAGCGGGAAGGGAAACTTTGACTCTAACCTAACATTAAGCCAAATCAAGACATAAAAATAAGACAGTTTTATAAGAAGGCAAGTAGCTAAAGAGTACTCACCTTTCTACAAGACACAAATTGCAGGTCTGCAATACATGCTGCTATCTAGATGAAAAGAACATACGTACATATTCACGAAGATTCTCAGTACAGCACCACAGCCTGTGATCTGTGGATAGCACCAGTATCATGAAGCGAGAAAAATTCGTTAAGCCGTGGAATGACCTAAATAATACCTATACAAAAAATGTGCATTATCATATAATTTGTAACAAGTGCACTGTGGCGATGTAAGATTATAGACCTTAAATGTACTAATTTTAACACTTTCCCTCGATGTTTCTGCTTTATGACATTGGTTTTCTATACAATAAGTGGCATTATTTAAAAACAAATGTAATCTTGTTATAAATTTTAGCTATCTACTATTAATGCTATTATGCAGCAAAAAATGGATATTCACAGTGTGCCGCAAACACCAAACGGTTCAGACCACTGGCTTGCCACATTCCAGAAACTGTGACTAGCCAGAAATATACCTAAATATAGCAATTACAACAACAACAACAAAAAATTCAAGACTATACGTAGGGCAATTTTAATTGTAAGCCTAAAGAAACTCAAACTTTCAACAGAAGCTATTCACATCCACTGCTGGACATGTTCAATAAAAACAGTAAGGTGAACTTCTGTCTACTTTGTGCAGCAGGCCAAAACACTTGTATTGGAGTAAGACAGTTATGAAGTGGAAGTATGAAGATTCAGGTCTTCTAAGACACGACAGACAGTAGACTGTTATACATTTACAAACACTTTGGAGGAGCCTGTTGCTTCAATCTTCATTGTAATCCATGTCATGGGACCCAAAAAGTCCATTCCACTTAGATTGCCCTGAAGATGGAGGCAGCAAACTCCTCCACCACGTTGGTAATTGTATGCCAATAGACAAGCCTCATCCCAAAAGGGTTAATCGTAAATACCATTCAAACTTTGGATTTTACTTACAGAAGGTTATAATTACTGTAATGCTTGTTAACTTCCTGTGACAAGCCACAAAGGTAAATGACTGACCATCCCACTTCACAATGAAGCAGCCACAACACACAATATGTGGGAAGAGCTGCATTTTGAATTGATCCGTTTATTATTTTTCCAGGGAAAGTATAGCCTTAGATCAAGATGTAAGCAAATAAGCAAATATATTCTGTTACATGACATCTGATAATAACAAATGATGGCCACATACAGGCCTACACGCATCAGGAATTGAAAGCAGGAATATTTGAATGATAAACTTAAACAGCTTAACATACACAGCAGGAACAATAATATTACAGACTTGTATACAGGCATAAGTTCATTTAACAAAAGTTACCAACCCAGAATGAACTTAGTGAAGGATGGGAATGCTGATAACTGGCATAGACCTACAGAATTTCAAGTCGGTGAAAGCATCACTTCTGTCAGTTCTTGAATATCCATGGGGATTAATGATCTTAGGCAAACTCTTAGAGCTGAGCTACTAATAAGTGAGCCTAGTGTCTCTGAAGTTGCAATACATATTGAAAAATTTTTAAGAGATAAATCACAAGCGGAATCACTAGTGGCAGTGGTTCAGATAGGAGGGACAGAGTTATGTCCTGGGACCCATAAACTATTTGGAATAAGGAAGAAGCATCCCAATAGAAGAAGGGCTCTAGTACTGTGTGTATTTAAAGGAACAATGATAAAACTGCTGGTAGTAACCACTGAGGCATACCACTCTTATGAACTACACACAATATTTTATCCAACATTCTTCTGTCAAAATTAACTCCATACATATGCAAAATTACTGGGAATCATCAGTGTGGATTTCCACATAACAGATACACTACTGACAAGGTATTCAGTACTCATCAAATACTTGAGAAAGACATGGGAATACAATGAGGCAGTATATCATGTAAGTTACACGTACAGGTGATAGTTCCATGTAATGCAAGAAATTATCATGCAATGCAGGTTCTGTCTTCAAAATCCACAATGATAATCCTACCTGTTCTCTTATGTTGGTGTAAAACTTGGTGTCATACATTAAAGTAAAAACAGAGGCTGTGTATGCTACAAGATATGAAGTAACAGGAGGCCAGACACACTGCAAAACAAGTAACTTCAGGATCTGTACTCCTTGCCAAATATTATTAGGGTGATGAAAATCAAGAATGATGAGATGGGTGGAGCATGTAGCATGTAGAGTATGAAATGGTTTTGGTGGGGAAATGTGAAGGAAAGAAACCAAATAGATTAGAGGATACTATTAAAATTGATCATAAATTTGGGATTACATGGAATTGATACTTTGGGTTCAGGATATGGACAAGTGGCAAGTGAATGTAAACATGGTGATGAAACTGGAGTCCGTAGAATGTGGGAATTTTTTGCTTAGCTAAAGAACAAATAGCTTCTTACGGACTCTGTTCCACTAAGTTGGTTAATGAGTTAAGTTATTTAGTTAGGCTTCATGTTCTTCACTTTACATTCATTTTAAATGGTCCCTCCATGACAGTAAAATCCAAGTTTCAGTGTATTTACTTTATTCTATACCAGTGACTGTCAAACTGCAGTCAATGAAGTACTTACCTATTTGAAGAGATATGCTACTTTCCCAAACACTATGTGCATGAAAAATAAAGTGTAATGGTGGAATCTGTGTGTGCCAATATTATTTTAAGGCAAATTCACAACATGATAAAGCCAGTAATAAGAATCGCACTGCTCTATTACAGAAAAATACTTCCTGCAGCCTGTCACAATTAAAAATTAAACTTCTTCTGCTTTCTGAAAAGCATACACAGTTCTAGCTGATGAACCGATATCTGTAATTTTCATAAATGAGAAGCTATAGAATACACGGTGTAAAAGTTCAGGTGTATGGAAGTGGATATCTAGTGGAAGACAGCAAGAAAAATTACTTTCCTACGACCTCATTTTTATTATTTTTGTACGGTTTTTGGTGCATTCAGTTCGAAAACTGTCATTCCAAAGTCTTCTAATTTTATGAAGAGGAAGGTGTAGTTATAATTACTGTCAGTATAAGTTTCCAATATAAGCTGTCATACAAAACCTTAAAGTTTTGCTCAGCTGCCTTGTTTATAACTCCCACAAATAAAAATACAACGAATGTGAAAAATTTGCATGCCTTTGTGATCGATCACAACTAAGATAACCAACAAGACAACTGCACATTTTTCAAGAATCTATTAATGAAATTTTATGTGATCTACAATGAACATAGCTGGTGTTGTTCCCCCCTTTGTAATACAGGATTATAAGGTCACCTGGGATTTAGAGTGATGATCTCGATATTGTTACACCTGGCTAGACACATAATGCAAATGGAAAAGATGAATAAGAAGTGCTAGAAGAAAAGTGACAGCACACTATCCTCAGCTAGACAAAGAGTGTTATGGAAAGTTGAAAATTAAAAAAATAAAAAGGGGGAGGGGGAGTGAGAAGACAGAAAATGGATATAAATAGATCACTGACATGTCCAAGGGCACTCAAATATCAGTTACTGATACTTAAACATGATTTAATTACACAAAAATAGAGCAATTTAATCATTATGGTTCACTGGTAGCAACATACTGAAGGTAGAAGGCAAGCTTAACTCGTTCTATGTGTTTACACAGCCTAACTGCTTGTCTCAATCCAAGGAATAAATTCTCTCTGACAGTTGGAAAATTCAGCATCATGAATGCTTGTCCATCAATCAGCTGCAAGAGAAAAAGAATAAGTGATTAGTAACCATCTTCAATATAGTTTGAGAAACGAATTTCAACACACGAACCCCTAGAGTACTTGACTTCACATGTTACAAGAACGTACAGCATTGTTTTAACACATTCATATCCACATAGTGTGCAGCATACAAGAAACAACAGCATAACATGCACTATATCTTGTCTATCGTGTCTGGTAATGGTATGACAGAGTAATGTTTTATGAAATATTTCTGTGCCTACAAAAACCTGATTCATGAGCAGCCCTAATGCTCAGGACAAAGCAACGAAATTCGTCTTTTTTTATTAGTTCTTCTATTACATTCTTAATGACTGAAATCTGCCAGTGCTGGTTGTTCATTACTGATGAATTTCACCCATCTACACCCACCCAACTATATGCATGCCCACGCGTGTGTGCATGCACACATGAATGTGCATGCACACACACACACACACACACACAAACACATGGATATTTATTTCATTTTGTTGATTCACTGTTCTTTGGTTTTAAACACAGAAGTAATAGGAAAACAGTGAAAACTGAATCACTTACACTCAAACTGAACTGAACTGAACTGAACTGATACTGAAATTTAAGATGCTACAAGCAAGTGAATACAGATTATTTTGTACCATACATCTGGTTGGCTCTCTACAACTTTTATCTAAAACACATTTCATTCTGATGAACATTTAGTATGTTACACTTGCTATACCCACAGAAAGGTCACAGATCTTCATGCAATGTTTCCACTGTTTTGGTCAAATTTCAACCAAAATTGGAATGTACTGGCTAAATTTTATAAACCTAACAACAAATGCAATAACTCATTAATTTTTCTCAAGCACAAACATATGGATAGGCAGAAACAGTGAAGCTAACAGGCACAGTTTGCAGCATTTTGGCCACAACATGTCTAAAGTAGAGGACTAATGAAATGTGAGAAACGTGCTGCGTATTATTAAATCTACTACAAACTTTTTGATTAGAAGCAAAATATACCTGTACTTGTTATTGTCCTAGCAGATAGATTTGTCTTCTTCAGTAAGCACTGATGTTTTCAGAACCACAAAACAGTTCACCAAAGAGGTCTATCACAGAAAATGTCATCTATGTTTCCTACAGTACACTGCTGGGTTAAACCACACCAACCAATAAGTAGAATTCAAGGACATGCTCTGCTACAGTTTAAAGCCTAGGCTATGGTTAGGCAAAATATAAAAGTTTAAAGCAATCTTTTCACAGAACCCATACACTGTAGTGCTACTGATATCTACTCTGCCCTGAAGATAAATGCATGCCAAATCTACCACCAGCCTCCCCCCACCCCCCTACCCACCCACAGAACGCAAAACACCCACCAAATCTTTTTTCTATTCTCACTGTTTTCTGAGCTATTTACTGTGCCAGCTTTCTGTCAATTCCCTTATCCCCCAGAATGACACTGTCTTTCTGTCTTATGTCCTCAGAGGACCAAACACAAGTTACCACTGACCTTTGGACACATACTGTAAACCTGGCATAGTCCACTGGACACTCACTTTGTCATGACAATGGAGACAGGATATCCTAAATGTCAGCAATACGACCTTATATCTATATGATTCGATCACTCAGAAATAGGATCTAGATTGGTAATGAAATGCAATACAAGCCTGAAAGCCTCCATACTTATTTACTGAAAAGCAACAGTTTTTCAGATATATTGCATCACAGTTTATTCCATGTACATGTGCAATGAAGAACCAGCTGATATCAAATTCTGGAATTAAGGCATCTGCTATTAGTTGAGTCTAAAATGGAATACTGAACCTTTGTGACAGATAGTAGAACAGGCACTGCTTAAAATTCATGTCATTGAATAGTACTGGGTAATGGACAAACAACACAGTGCATTTTTAATCACAGAACTTGACACAAGCGAGCTGTCCGGTTTAGGGTCTTGCCACAGGACCCCAGTACAAATCAGACAGGAGGTCAGATGGGCACCAGCATCAAGATGAACACAGTGGTCAGGTTTATGGTCTAGCCACAGTTTCCCATTACAGTCACATGGGAAGGTAGGGGGGGGGCACCAGCATCAATATGAACACAGTGGTCACATTTATGGTCTAACCACAGTTTCCCACTACCAATCAGATAGGCACAGGCATCAATATGAACATGCTGGTCAGGCTTATGGTCTTGCCACAGTACTCCAGTACAAATCAGACAGCAGGTCAGATTGGCACCAGCATCAACATGATCACACTTATAGCCTGTCCACAGTATCCCAGAAACAATGAGAGGAAGTCAGAAGGCATCAGCATCAATATGATGACAGTGGTTACATTTATGGTCTGATCACCATACCCCAGCACAGCTACAATATGAAGACAGTGGTCAGGTTTATGGTCTGGCCACAGTACCCCAGTAACAATTAGATAGGAAGTCAGATTGCAGCTTCAATATGAAGACAGTTGTTAGGTTTTTGGTCTGGTCATTGCACCCCAGTACCAAGAAGATGGGAAGTTAGATGGGCACTACCACCAATAAGAACACAGCAGTCAGGCTTATGATCTGCACACAGTACCCAATACCAATTGCATGGGATGGCAGATAGGCACCAGCATCAATATCAACATAGCGGTCAGGTTTAAGGTCTGGTCACAGTACCCAATACCAATCACAAGGGAAGGCACATGTGTGCTAGCATCTATATGAACACCATTGTCAGGTTTATGGTCTGGACACAGTACCCAATACCAATCACAAGGGAAGGCAAGTGGGCACCACTATCAAAGTGAACACAGTGGTCAAGTTTATGGGCTGATCACAGTAGCCCCTTATCAATCAGATGGGAAGTTAGATAGGCACCAGCATCAATATGAACATGGTGGTTAAAGATAAAGTGTCAAAACTTTCTACTCATCATTAGTCAGTTGTCCAGGCTGCACTGAGTTATGCTACTGGTATCCAGTAATTTGGCACAAAGAAAGTCAAACCCATAAACAAATTTCCTCTTCTGCTATTTAGAATGTACCCAAATAATAATTCAGTTCAGTACTAGAATATTCTCTTTAGTAAATCGAACCTTACCTACAATACGTAAGCAAATGTACAATTTGCCCTGCCCGTGCCATTAAGGCACACAAGGCAGTGAAGGTATAGCTTGCTGATGCTTATCCTCGACATTAGGTGGAAGTGAACAGCCAACTTCGCACCCTGGCCACTCTATGCTGAGGAGAGCGCTATCACTCTCTATATAAGGACCCCAGAGAGATCCTGGGCACTTGGGCGAAGAGTGAAATCCCATGCCCCTGCTGGAAATCAAACAGTTCCTCACCTGGGTGAGATTTCAGATTCTCACATTAGTGTTACTGAGGATTCGGGTCTGAACCATCAGCTCATCAGCTGTCCAACCCATACCCTAGTCACCATACCAAATATGTCAACTCAGCATCTACAATACAATGGTTAGTATGATAAGCAGTGGTAGTTTCCCAATCCACAAAACTATAAACCCTCTACTCTGCTACATTAAAGGCTTTGTTCAATATTCTGTACCTCATCCTTGCACTTTTGTGCTATGTCAAAACAATCATTTGTTTTGATGAGGTACTGATATACATCTTCTCGTGTCCAATGTAGAGGGTTGGAGTCGAGCTCAATTTGACAGTCTGGCAGCTGCTTTTCTCTGGTCTGCAGTGAAGGCTGGCTACTGAGACTATCACCTTGCATACTGTCTGGATTGCTGTCATTTGTCTTTGTATCTACATTGCTGAAAGTGATCAGAAGTCACATTTTCTAAACTACAGAAATACAAATGAATGGCAACAGGAAAAATGTTTAAAAAGTCTGAAATCACAGGTAGAGAATTTATGTAGCAGCACACACAATGGTAACGCACTTTATGACACATACATTAAGTTAAACCTTTCTAAACCACACAAGAATTGAACAATTACAACAGAATTCCACATCTAATAAATAAGAGACTTTGTACACTACAGAATAAACTGGAAAGAACAGACATCATCAGTTACTTATTCATGCTCTGCCAACTTTTTGTAGTGTCAAATGATATGCAAGAATGAAGAACTGGAACTCAGTGCTGAGTAAACAATCATGGCCTACTGGAAAGCAATTTTTAGAATTTTCCCTGCAATGATGAGAAAAATTAAGACTTTCAAGGTAACCTATGTCCCACTCCAAGATATGAGCCATGTATCTCTTGAGTCCAAGTCAGTTGTGTTGCTGCTAATTTGATCCCCCTTGCACCAAACCTCAACTGTTGAAGAAAAGAGTGAGCAGAGTCTTCATATTTGAACTATTCTGCCACACTGTTTTTCAGGCTTGGAGATGATTCTGACTCCAATGTGAAGACTGCTGCTTTGTTTTAACATCACACCCACAGACCCTATGTCTCATCTCATACAATAAACAGTTTGCTGCAAAAGGTCTGTGCAAATGTTGGGTTGGGTTCTCTTTTTGTTCAACTATGAGAAGTCATGGAATAAACTTTGTGACGACAAGCCGCATATCCAAATGTTCAGTAAAAATTGCAAAATACAATCCCATGTATATTGCTACAACTTTCAGTGAACTCTAGCCCATCAAAAGATGCGGGTTACTAATTTCCAAAACTGGACATTTGATGTTTAGGCAATTGAGCTATGCTTATACCTGTTCTCACTGAACACATCACCAAGAAAAAACACAATATAATAGAAAACAATATATATAACAAAGAAATGATAATATCTTTGCCCTTCTGGGATGTTATACAGCACAGATTGGTAGTTAGTGACCCCTGACGATGAGGCCCATAGGTTGTACCGAAATGTCGGCAATGTAATACAAATCTACACTGCATAACATCCCAGAAAAGCGAAAACCTCATTCATACCATGATGGAAGCCTGAAATCATGTAAGGAAACAATAAACAGAACAATATAGCAATATTACCATTACACAATATCAATCCCTTGTGATACCTCGAAACACAACACTGTAACAGTCAGTTATCATTAGCCAAGATTAATCTACTTGGTATCAATCACACAGCTCATCTGAAACCTTGCAAATTCAGTCACATATGTTACTCCATTTCCTTATTCAACAAGGTACCACACTCAACTTCTGTACACATTCATACAGGGAGGCCACCAATGTCTCCAACATCAGGCAAAGTTTCTCTCCCCAAGACAGGTCAAAAACACAGCCCACTAGAACAAAACAACACTTCAAACTAACAAAAGCCCAAACTTAAGAAACATACTGAATGTTACCTGCAGTGTAATCCAACACCTCACAGAGGCAGACCACTCAAGGAGACCCTGGAGATAAAACTTCTTAATTCTTCCAATAGAAATTTCAAGTTTGTTCTGACTCTTCCCTTCTCTATCTAACCTTCATACACACACCAAAACAACACTTTAAATAAGAAATCTGACAATCTTATACAATCAACTGTAAAACTTTTCTGATATCCAAGAGCAGAGAACTGCATTAACAATAATCAAAGGGTACAAACTATTGTAATAGGCATACTGCACCTCGGTATTGAGCTGCTACTTCTTGTGTCAATATATGAAATGTCATCCGAATTTGTCTTCCACTGTTTTCGTGTCCAGTGACCAGCACGCATTTGCAGAGCAAAGTTAGGCAATTTGGCACCTCTTGTCTTCATTTCTGATCGTGGGAATTTCTTCTTGTGGTATTTACGTCTGCAGCCATTGCCAACACTGCCTACACTTCCAGAATCAGCCATCTCTTGACTAGCATCACTGTCATTACCTGATAAAACCATAATTATAACTATAAATTACTAATTCAATGGCTGTCTGCCTGTCTACCTATCTACCAACCTACCAACCTAATTACCTACCTACCTACCTACCTACCTACCTACCTACCAACCAACCAACCAACCAACCAACCAACCAACCAACCAACCAACCAACCAACCTACCTACTCACCTACTTACCAACCAACCAACCAACCAACCA
>Ga0123355_10010400_pt1 | contig 14260 bp, 12 predicted proteins | sample TergutEmb28metaG_3_FD_89872 | JGI IMG/M metagenome (GOLD analysis project Ga0123355, IMG submission 89872) | Embiratermes neotenicus P1 segment gut microbial communities from Petit-Saut dam, French Guiana - Emb289 P1 | ecosystem: Host-associated > Arthropoda: Insects > Digestive system > Gut ...
GATTTGTTATTTAATTAACTATAGAAACAATTACCCTATAATATAACTTTGATTTGCTCTAGCGTTTGATAGGCTCTAGTTAAATTCTCTTGGTTGCTTTGGGCAATTCGCATATCCTCTTGTGCAATTTTTACCTTGCCGTTCTTCTTAATTACAATTGCAGCTATAAGTAAAGATAGACCTGCTAAAAATGCAATATTGCCGCCTATCCCCATAACAAGCATAAATGTGTCCGGACGTAAAAAAGATGTAAGCGTAGAAGCCCATATAAACCAACCTATCAAAGAAAAAAGTAAGCCTGCAGCAGCAATAACACCCCCTGAAATTATAAGCGGAATAAATTTCCACTTAACCTTTTTGACTACCTCGTTTTTCTCTCTACTCGCATCTAAATACTGCTCGGCAGCATTAGATAATTCTTTTATCTTTTCGTGATTAGTGCGAGTTGTATCTCGCCTTAATTTGATATGGGTACTACTTTTATTCTCGTAATACCATCCATTTGTGTAACTTTCAGACACTCTATCCATTGTCAAAAATTCCCAACCACAAGCAACATAAAAACTTACAAGGCGATTTTCTTCCTCATCGCTTGGGTAACATTTAACTGTTTTATATTCGTAATTACTTTGAATGCCACCAGGCAAATTATTGTACTGCGCATTACTAGCTTGCACTACGCTAGCTTGCACAGTGTTCGCTTGTTGCACTATAGGTCGCACAGTATTTGGTTGCACCATTGTCGTAGACTGACTTTGATTTGCACCACAGCCCGCACAAAACGCAGACCCGTTCGCAACTTGATTGCCACAATTATAACAAAACATTTTACTTGTTAACCTCTTTTATCATATTTATTTTATTATACCAAAAAAGCACAATGCTTGCAAATGTTTTTTAACAAAAAAGACAACCTCAAATAATCATTATCGGTTATCTTTTTATAAATATAATTATACTCCTACTACCGAACAATCCTATTTATTTTCTAGCAGTTCAGGGAAAAGTGTTAGTGGGTCAATTAGGTTGCCATTTTGCCTAACTCTTAGATGTAGGTGACTACCCTCACCCCTTGCTACTGGTCTAACTGCTGCAACTGTACCAATAATAGCACCTGCTGAAACTGTGTCGCCTTCTTCGACTCTGATATCGCTAGCTAGTCCATGATAGCTAGAAACAAAGCCGTTAGCGTGTTGAATTGTAACAATTCCACCCTCTAGTTGAGTATGCTCTACGCTTAAGACCGTGCCTGCCCTTATGCTTCCGACAACACTACCAGCTTCGGCGTTAAAGTTTACGCCATTATGAGTACGCCAATTGTTTAGCGACGAATGAAACACCAAACGATTTAGTGACGCTAGTTTTCCTAATTCGAAGTCTTCTAGCGGCAATACCGTTGATGGTGGTGGAATTGGCGGCGTTGGTGTAGGCGTTACTACAACTGGTGGTGGCCCTTCCACTTCATCATATCCTCCGCCTAAAGTAAGCGGCAAGATTATCGCTAGCGCAATAATTGCAATTGCGGTTATAAGTACCGTTGTATATATGGCTAGCCTTTTGTTGCTCTTTTGTGTTGGTTTTTTTTGTTTTGAGTTTTGATTATTGTGAACTCTCATAGTCTATCTTGACCTCCATTACTCAAGATATTTACCAAAAGGAGAGTAGCTTATACATTATATAATTAAAATATTCAATGATTTTTAATTGTTAGTGTTTTGCAACATAAGTATGCACTCTTACTATAATTTGCTTTCTAATCAATTTTTGTTATGCCTTTTTCGTCTTGCAAAAATCCTGGGATTTCGAATTCTTTTTCCTTGCCTTTACTCTTTTTCGATTTGGTTTCTTTTGCGTCTCTTTTTACTGCATCAGTAGGAACTTCGTACTCGTGATATAATCCTTCCTCGCTATCCTGTTTTTCCTGACGAGCTTGATTTAAGGCACTAATATTAGCAAGAAGTTCTTCGTAATCTGGTAATTGCTTTAGACTTGATATTTGAAAACGCTTAAGGAAATTTTCGGTTGTACCAAAAAGTGCGGGCTTGCCTACTGCGTCTTTTCTTCCCACTTCTTCTATTAGATTGTGCTTTAATAAAACTTGAACAGCATACTCGCAGCTAACTCCTCTAATTTGCTCTACCTCTAGCCTTGTAACAGGTTGACGATATGCAATGATAGCGATTGTTTCTAGTGCAGCATTTGTAAGTTCTTTTTCTTTTATGGGGTTTAATATAGCCGCTACGCTGTCGGCATAATCGGGATTTGTTGCAAACTGAATTTTGTTATTGTATTGCAAAAGTCTTAGTCCGCTAACACCAGAGTATTTTTCGTCTAATTTTTTTAACGCTTTTTTCACTTCGCTTTTTTGTAAATCAAGTCCGTCTACAATTGCGCTAATTTCTATTGCGTTACCTGAAGCAAATAATATTGCTTCTATCATATTTTCTATTTTTGATAAGTCCATAATGTTTTTATTTTTGATAAGATTCAAGCGGATGAGGACATCCGCCCACTGTAGCACAATATTTGCATTTCTTTCAATTTTCTTTCTGTGCATGTAGAACATCGTTGTTTACCAAGTCTACTACAGTTTCGTCAGGTTCTCTTTTAGAGATTATAATATCTTCATAAGTTTCTTTTTGTTCTGCGTGCGCTAGTTGTAATTTTAAGAGTTCTAACAGCGCTTGAAAAGTTGTGATGATTTCTAGTTTTGAATATCCAGAGTCAAACAACTCAAAAAAGCTAACTTCGTTCCTAACTTGCAACAACGATTTGATATCATTTATTTTATCGGCAACTGTAAACCTGTCTAATGCAATTTGTTTTGTAGCGGATACATCGGGGCGTTTTTCTAGTCTACTAAAAAGCTTTTGCATTGCTTTAAGCAGCCCTAGAGGTGTCATATCTTTTAATACCTCGATTGTATCAGTTGTGTAACTCTCGGGCGGTTTATAAAAAAGACCTACTGTCTCCTGCTGTTTCATTTTTTCAGAAATTTCCTTAAACAGCTTGTATTCCTCTAGTTTACGAATAAGCTCTCGCTTGCCGCTATCCTCTTCAGGCTTGTCAAATTCGTTTGTAGGTAGCAGCGATTTTGCTTTAACCTCTATAAATATAGAGGCTATTGATATAAACTCGCTAGCTTTTTCTAGGTCGATTTTATCTAGTTGATTTAGCACCGATAAAAACTGGTCGATGATTTTAGAAACAAATACATCTTTTATATCTACTCTTGCCTGTTTTACTAAATGCAAAAGCATATCAAGGGGACCTTCAAAATCGTCTATCTTAACATCTATCGGTCCCAAAAACTCTCTATCGGGTGTCGCCTTAAGCTTTTCTATGTAACCAGAAGTTTTCTCGTCTAAGATAAGTTCTGGTGGCTCGGGTAACCCGAATTCCGCCTCTAGTTTTTTTAATGCTGCTGCCATTCTTCTTTCTTTTTTTCTTTTTTTCTTTTTTTAATGTCCGATGGTAGTTTGTTTTAGCAGTTTGCTATCGCCGCTCTCTTTTTATTTGCTGACATTGTTTTTAGTTAGTCCGTTGTTAATACTTTTTTTTGATTTCTTAGTATTTTTTTAGAACAACCATTGTCGCCTTATTCCAAACATCCATCTAAATAAGTTTGCAAATGATTGGCTTATCCCGCCCCCGACAAAGTGACTGTATGCGTTGAGTGGTGCATAGAGCTCTAACCTAAAATCGACAAACTGGGTTATTATAAAGAATAACACACTTATGCCAAGCAGTGCAAGCAAAATCGCTATGCCCCAATCTCTAAGAAATTTTACTAGTTTGTTATAAGAGCCAAGCGTTGCCTCAAGCACTCTATGACCATCTAGTGGCCAAAGCGGAAGTAAATTAAACAACGCTAAGAATATATTTATAGATAGCATTGTAGAAAAGAAAATTATAAATACATAAGATACAATTCCATTAACCCCATAACTGGTTACTCTATCCAGTGGCATATAAGCCCCTGGATGAAAAAGTCGAGGGGTTTCCATAATAGCGGATTGATTAAACGCACCAAACCGCTCTACTACTACCAAAAAAAATGCGGCTATTAGAGCTAGTCCAATATTTGTAATAATACCTGCTAGCGATACAGTTATCACACCTTTTTTGCGGTGTCTAAAGTTTTCTATATTAACTGGTACAGGCTTAGCAAACCCAAAACCTACAAACGCAAGCATTATAAAACCCAACAAATCAAAATGTCTAACGGGATTAAGAGAAAGTCTTTTAGCAAATTTTGCCGTCTGGTCGCCGTTCCATTTTGCTGCTAAGCCATGTGCAATTTCATGCAAAACAATGCTCATTACTAAAACGAACAGAACAATGGGTATAAACACCCAACCATATCTAGCTATAAATAAGCCATTCATCATAAATTAGTTTTTTTGTTTTTGGGCGGTCAAGTTGACCGCACCTACAATTTGTATGATTTGAATATTAGCAAAGTAATTAGAGCTTGAATTCGCAATCCCTTGCAACAATGCCATCATAAGTTTGTGGCTTGATTAAATATTCTGCCCTACCTTGCCTACACAATATCACTGGCGGTATAGCGTTTCGATTATAGTTAGAAGCCATAGAATAATTATAAGCCCCTGTCGAAAAAATCGCAAGTAAATCGCCACTTTTGACATCTTGTATTTTAACATCTTTTGCGAGGATATCACCGCTTTCGCAACATTTGCCAGCAATCGACACGATTTGTGTTTTTTTGCCATTTGGGTCAGTAGCCGTTGCTACAGCATATTTTGCAGTATATAGGGCATGGCGAGGGTTCTCAAACATTCCGCCATCCACTGCAATATATGTTTTTTTGATATCAGGAATTTTTTTGATAGCTCCTACAGTGTAGAGTGTTGTACCACTTTCGCCTACTATCGTGCGCCCAGGCTCTAAAATTAGCTTAGGAGGCCTGATATTTTTTTTCTTAATACAATCCTTTAGCTTTTTGCAAATTGCTTTTACATACTCGGACGGCTTTAATGGTTTATCATCGTTAGTATATCTAATACCAAAACCACCGCCCATATTAAGCTCTGCTATGTCAATCTTCAAACTAGATTTTAACTTAACTAAAAAGTCTGTCATTTTATCAACAGCAAGCTCAAACGCTTCTGTTTCAAAAATTTGTGAACCAATATGGCAATGCAGTCCTAGTAATTTGATATTTTTACTCTCAATAATCTTTTTAATGATTTTTTGTGCTGTACCATTCTCTATGCTGAAACCAAATTTTGAGTCCACCTTTGCCGTTTGAATATATTCATGAGTATGCGCCTCAACCCCTGGGTTAACTCTAACAAGCACACCTTGGGTTTTGTTAGCTACCTTGCAAAGACTATTTAGTAATTCTATCTCGTATTCACTATCAACCACAATTGCATGGATGTTGGCATCTATTGCCTCAGATAATTCTTTTTTTGTTTTATTGTTTCCGTGAAAGTAGATTTTAGAAACATCACAGTTTGCTTTTAACGCCGTGTAAAGTTCTCCGCCGCTAGCCACATCTGTCCCTAAATTAAAACTATTTGTTATTTGATACATACCTAAACACGATAATGCTTTTGACGCGTAACAAATAAGCGAATCAGGATATTCTTTGCTTATGGCATTTGTCATGTCAAGTATCACATCCTTTATAACAGTAAAATCAAGACAATATAAAGGAGTCCCAAACTGTCTTGCTAAGTCTGTTGCATCGCAACCACCTATTACTAAATTACCTTTAGTATTTGTTTTATATATAATGTTTTTCACTTGTTAATCATTTTTGAATTCATCAAATAAAGCATTTAGGGCTTTGTCGTAATCTTTAGCGTCTATCCCTACAATGATATTAAGTTCAGACGAGCCTTGGTCAATCAGCCTAATATTAATATCAGCTTTACTTAAAGCACCGCATAACCTAGCGGCTGTACCTTTTCTTTTACTCATGCCATGCCCTACAACTGCCACCAGAGATAAATCTCTAACCAGTTGAATATTGTCAGGATTGCATTCTGTTTTAATATCGTCAAACGCTTTTTTAATTACAGCATCTTGTATATTGTTGCAATCAAATAACACAGTTAGTGTGTCGATGCCGCTTGGCATTTGTTCTAACGATATGCTATGTTTTTCTAAAACACTCAATACTTTTCTAGCAAAACCCACTTCGTCATTCATCATAGATTTCTCTAAATAAATTGCACTAATTTTCTTTTTGCCTGCTATACCTGTTATCAAACGCTCTTTTCGAGAAAATTCACCGCTAACATATTTTTTTGTAGGAACTACCATTGTGCCTGTACTTGCTGGGTTAAAAGTGTTGCGAATATGAATTGGAATATCAGATTTTCGTACAGGAAAAATTGAATCAGAATGAAGAACGCTAGCACCCATATAAGATAACTCACGCAACTCCTTATAAGTAACCATTTGGATAATTGGCGGATTTTTCACAACCCGTGGGTCGCACACCATAAAGCCGTCTACATCTGTCCAATTCTCATAAACACTTGCACCTACTGCCCTTGCAATAATTGCACCTGTAATGTCAGAGCCACCCCGAGAAAAAGTTTTGATGTCACCGTTTGGTTTAGCGCCATAAAAACCACCAATTACTGCTCCATTTGATTTTGCTAATCTCTTTTTAACAGCTGCGTTTGTGTCCTCTGACAAAAATTTTCCGCATGCATCAAACTTAATAATATCTGCTGCATCAACAAACTCTAGCCCAAAATAAACCGCACAAATTTTACTAGAAAAACACTCTCCACGGGAGGCAACAAAGTCCTCGCCTGCCCCTTTTTCTAAGCGTTTCTTGAAATCTAAAAAGTCAGGTTCTAGGTTAACTTTTAACTTTAAGTCGTCTACAATGCCCTTAAAACGCATTTTAACAGGCAAGAAAGCAGTATCAAAGTTTGTACCTCGTTTATAACTGCTGTAACCTGCATACAGCAGGTCTGTAACTTTTGTGTCCTCTTGGGTCTGTTTTCCAGGCGCCGACACAACAATAAATTTATTTTTTTTGTCTTTAAGGGCAATGTCTTTAACTAATTTTATCGTCCTAGAATTAGCTAAAGATGTACCGCCAAATTTTAATACTTTCATCTTCTTTTAATATCCGCACAGCAAGTCGGAAGTTTTTAGAGGGTTCACGCTCTTTTTTTCGTGTTACGCAGGCTTAGTATGCTCCGTTGTAAAGCCTGTTTTTATTTGATTTTACAATCTAAATTTATGTATCCCGCTTCTAAATAGTAGCGTTTATCTTCCGCCTCGCCCATTGAGAATGTCTTTTTAGGCAACGCACCGTTTGTTAATATGTACGGGAAAAATCCACTTTTGTCTATTGATTTTAACTCGACTGCTGTTGCATTTTTCTCTTTTGATAATTTTTCTAAATGTTCTACACCATGAATATAATCCACCTCGAATCCCCCTTTTTTAGCCGCATCATCAACGAATGCTACTGCTGCAATTGGATCTGAGGGCATACTCTTTTGTAATTCTGCATTAAAACTATTATTACCTTTAGTAAATACCAATCTATGAATCGGCTCAAACTGCAATGCCTCGTCATAAATGTTTACAACTTCCACTATGGCATAACGATTTACATTTGTTTGCCCCTTAAGCTTAGCGTCCTCATAAATCTGTTTGGCACTAGCCAACGAATGATTACCATCACCCACAGCAAATAAGAATTCTTGCCCTAATTGTTTTTTAGATTTAGCTAGCAACTTATCAAAAGCTTTTAGAATCTTATCCGTATTAGAAATTTTAACACCTTTTATATGACCTCCGTCCTTATTCAAGATAAAGTCATAAAGCGTTTCTCCGCTACTCGCTGCTTTTTTCGCTGCCTTTACAATAGAGTCTTTCTTATCGTCATAAAGTAGCATTATATGAGGCAACTCCAAAACACACTCTTTTCTAACAGCGACTCTTGGCGGAATTCTTTCAATAACTGTTCCCTCACTTGCCCGAATAGCACAAGTAGTACCCTTTGCAAAATCGTAACTGTCTAAGTCAACAGCAAGCAGAATACCCGTACGAGTTTTGCCGTTACTTACCTTGCGTTCTACTAAAACCATGCCCTCATGGCTTGTAAAAACATCGTCATCTATGTAAGATTTAATGGTATCCACTATTAACTTCTTGCGCTTGTCTTGACTTGCAGGACTTTCTTCTAAGTAAACTTCTGGCAAAATCATGTGTAGCGTACTTTTATCATCGCCCACAAAATTCTCTAAACTTTTCCAATAAGACAAGTCAGAAGTATGTTGGTCGCAAGCAATACAAGCCCACTTTTCTAAATCTACTTTTTTATTTGGCAGTAAAAATTCTGCATTTTTAATTATCATTCTTTAATTCTCTTTTAATCCTTTTTAATGTCTGGCGGTAGCGAATTGAGAACTATTATTTGCGTCGCTCTCTTTTCCCCATATAACGAGGTTTTTATTTATTCTGCTGTTAAATCCGTTTAGTGGGCTCATTAATTGAACGCTCGTCTACTAACCTAGACCCGCAATCAAAACCCAAAGCAATCCTGCTGTTGCAAGAGCTGCAATTTTAATCCCTATATTTTTTACAAATACAAATTTAAGAAACCTAACAAACTTGTTGTCTTTTTTTGTGCCTAAATTCATAATATGCTCTGGCTCTGTAACTGTAGCAGCAACAGAACTTGGAAACTCTTTCGTCTTAGGAAATTCCCTAGTTCGAGGATAATCGCTAGTTGACGGCAAATCTCTTGTTTTAGAAAGCTCGTCTGGCGTAAATTCTTTAGTTATAAATTGGTCTTCAAAATCCATTTTTTTATCACCCGAAAACACTTTGCACTAATACTTATAGAAAATAAACAATTTCCCAATCTCATGCTAAAGCTGTTCTCAAAGCTATCTCTCCCTTCCTTTTTTCTTTTTTTGCTTAGTGTTTTTTTCTGTTGCACCCATTTTTAATCCGTATATCTGCATAAGGACTTCTCTTAACATATCAGTGTTGTAATACCTCTCAAGTTCACCATTTTGAGCTGTCGAAATTACACCCGTTTCTTCACTAACAATCACCGATAGAACCCTATAATTTTCGGTAGCGCCAACTGCTGCCCTATGCCTTGTTCCCAATTCTTTATCAATACTCAAATCTTGACTAAGTGGCAAAAAACAACTCGCTGCCAAAATTTTATTACCTGTTATGCAAACCGCACCATCATGTAATGGAGTTTTTTCGTTAAAAATTGTCTCAAGCAATGCACTAGATACCTTGCCCCCTATTTGCGTACCGCTTTCTAATATATGACTCGGCAATCCTTCTGGCGCTATTACTATTAAAGCACCTATATTTTTTTTGGCTAAATTTTGCGATGCCCTAACGATATTTTCTATCGCTTCAAACAGCTCGTCATCTGTTATATCATATTTTGCATTAAAAGACGGCTTATTTTCCTTTTTTGCAGATAGTTTCCATAAAAACCTTCTTGACTGTTGAGGAAACAATAATATCGCTGCAAAAAAAGCAAAAACAATCACAATCCTAAGTATGCGTCCAGCCAATATAAACCCTAACGCTTGCAAACCTACAGTTACTATAATAACTAATGCTGGAACAAAAACAAAAATTAGTTTTGTCGCACCATTCTTTTTAAGAAAAGCAAAAATTGCATACAAAACCAGTGCAAAAATAAGAATGTCAAAAATTGCACTTATTGGGTAATTAGTAAAAGCATCGCTGATATTTTGCCCAAAATTGTCGAACGGATTATTCATTACAATGTTAGTATACCAAATATATAATATATGTACAACACTTTTGTTTGACTAAACCAAAAAAAATGTGTATACTTAAATTATGGACTTACTAAAAGAACAAATTGATACAATTAAAAAAGACGGCTTAAATAATTTTTTAGAAAAAAATCGCCGTACCATTACAATAAATAAACTTATCCTAGAAAAGCTAAGTGATGAAGATTTATTTAGTTTTGCAAACAAACTTAAAGCAGACTCTGTTGATCCCACTATTTATGTTGGTGCTGCTGCAAAACATATCTATGCAAACTACACAGCCAGCTTTGACACACTGCAAGAAAGAAAACTAAACCCTGCCCTAAACCGAGATGTTACCAATCTAAACGAAATTTTGGCGATTTAGATAAAAACCATCCCTTAAGGAAATCGGATTTTTTTAGACCTGTTTAATAATTACTCAAAACAAAACTCCTCGCTAGCGGAATTTAATCCGCTAGCGAGGAGTTTTTGCATTTTACAACTTTTAAAGTATAGATGAAGTATTATTTTGACCCCTACTGCACTGTTGCCCTCTCCTACTTCCTCGGTGCTGGCAATGCTTTTGTGTCATTGCCGTTGCTGGCTAAGGCTTTATTGCCTGCAGCGCCACCTGCACCCCCTTTACCATTTGCAGTGCTTCTTGCACCTTTGCCTTGGGGGGCAGTTTTTTGAGTTTTCTTAAGTTTTAAGAACTCGTCAACAAGGTGTTCAGCTTTTTGCATAGCTTTGTCGGTTTTGGTGATTTGGCTCATGGCTTTACCCTCAATCGCTTTGTCTTTAGGCTGTTTAAGGCATGCGCCGACTAAATCGCCCGCACAGTTAAGTTCGGTAAAGGCTTGGTTAATTGCTTTACGAGCTTTATCTTTGCTGTCGTCGTAAGCATGTTTTGCTTCTTCTGCTGCAATTGCGGCATCTTCTTCAGCTATCGCTTTTTTGCGTTTTCTTGACTTTAATACTGGCACAAGTATTGCAATTAAAAGAATAGCAAGCAACAATACGCCTAGTAGTGGCAAGAACCACATCCAGTTACCGCCCGCAAACAACCATCTTACAAAGTTATCCCACCATGTACAAATGCAAGGCGCGTAACCGCAAGGGCCAGCGTTTGGAGGAAGTGGTGGCGGAGGCCACGGCATTCCTGGTGTCCATCCTGGAGGTGCCTCTGGCGGCCACGGCCAGTTCATGCCTGGTCTCCACCAAGAAGGCGGTGCAAACGGAAAGTCGTCAGGCCAATCCATCGGAGGCGCCCACCCTTCTGGCATATCAGGCCAATCCATCGGAGGTGTCCAGCCCGCAGGCGGATAGAACCATGGCGGAGGCTCAGCACTCATCCAATAAGTTAGACCGTTATACGCAGAGTATAAAATATGTCTTGCAGCGTTAACTTGTCCTTGAGTTACAGTGCCCGGGTGCGCTATGTTTCTAGCTAGCAAGTACATTGCTTGCTCTATAGCGTCAAAGCCTGTCATTGCAGACTCGTAACTATAGTTAGTAAAGTTAGACAATCTCTCCGCTAACCTTTCTAACCAGTACATCATTTGTTCCCAATCGTTTTCAGTAGGTTCAATAATCGGCTCTCTTAAAGTCAAACCATTGTATCCGTGTTGTAATTGCCATAAGCTAGCGTCAATTTGCGCTTGATTTAGACTAGCTGCCGGCGCGTCTAAAATAGCTCTTGCTTCTGTTAGAAATTGAATAGCAGCTGCAACGCTTGCCGCTGTATATCTATCACCATGCGTGTCAACTCTAGCACGAAGTATGTCATATTTAGATTGTAACGCGTTTCTATCTATCGTAGCGTCATAATCTGGGCATTCGGCAAGATTGTTGTACGCTGCAATAACCTCGATTAAAGCAATAGCAACTTGAGTTGCGTTTACGCTAGCTGGATTATTTATAAAGCTAGTTATAACGCCACCTGAATTAAACAGCGCTGTTTGCCCTGCTGTTCTTGTTACTACTGTCCATCTAGTTGGGTTAGCTAAAGCACCGCTTAATCTACCCGACCAATAAAGAAGTTCGTCGATACAAACATCCGCTGGATTATAAGTTATGTCTATCAGAGTTAGGCCAGCATACGCAGCTTGCAATAATTGCACCGCTTGCATTACTGTGTTTTGAGTAGGGCTAGTTGAATCATAAACACTGTTACCGTTTGTTACCGCATGAATGCCGGCAGCACGAGTTGCACCCGTGTACGGCGTCGGAGTAACAACAACTCTTGCGTAAACTCTGTCAATCCACTCGCGTAAAATTGCAAGTTCTGCAGGGGTTGCAACAGGGTCAGTAACAACAGGCGGACCATCAGGTCTTAACACTAACGCTGCAAAAGCACCGTTAAGACGGTTAATCTCGATGTCTACACTAGTTTGAGTTGCACCCGTATTTGTGCTACCGTAAAGTTTCTGCCATGCACGGTCAAGGGCAACTTGAACTCTTGACGCACTAGCGTCAGTGTACCGTAGCGCATGTTGCATCATATGCGCAAGCACGGTATTACGAAGTTCTCTCAACGGGCCAAAGTCTGGGCATTGGCATACAGGGTTACCCGTATTTGGGCAACAGCTGCACGGATAGTTTCCGCAAGGGCCAAACACAGTAAAGTTCATAGCTGTTGTTTGGTTAGAACTTAAAGACTCGTTAAAGACATTTACGGCACGCAATTGCACTGTGTGGTTGCCAGGAATATCCATAAAGTCTAGTAAATTTATACTAGTAACAGTATTAGGAATTTGCCCTACTACTGTACCGTTTATGTAAATTCTTGTTTGGCTACCCGCTGTAGAATTTGGCGTAAATGTTAGAGTATTATTACCCTGTAGCGATTTTTGAGTAGGTGGAGTTAGTGGAGGAATTACCTCGTTTGACACATATGCATACAGTCTTAGGCCGTGATCTGCCAATGAAGGCATGTTAGCAATTCTGTCAAAAACTACACCTGTAGGGCTGCCTATTCTCCAGTTTATGATTGTCGGAAGGACAGCCTCAAAATTTGGTACCATAATAGGAGTACCCGAAGTTAATGCGCCCGGCACAACAAATGTCGCTGTACGGTAACCCGTAAAAACACCGGGGGCGTTTATAATAAAGTAAATTGTAGCACTTTCAGGTCTGCCCGGCCCCCAGCTTACTGTTAGAGTTGTAGGGCCTACAATTGGACTAGAGAAGTTAAACGCTGCTCCGCCAGGGCCTTGATGAGACCAGTAAATGCCACTAAATACTGGCGTACTATCCCAAAGGTTAGGGTCAGCCCAATCTGCAACAGGATTAACTGCAGGTCTACTAACAGTGTCGCCCCATCTTACAGGCAATTCGTTAGGAGTAAAATCGTCCGGCCACTCGCCGCCTGCTAGGTCAAAGAATACGCTATAATGACGATATATCCAGTTAGCATAAAGCGTAATTACATTCCCCACAGCAAGCCCAGGGTCAGCTGTCCAAGTTGCAAAGTTAAATAAATCTCCGCCCCTTGTCAAGCTCCAGCCATGGAACCTTGCACCCGGATGAGTTGGCACCGGTGTACTTACAAGTGCAGCGATATACTCCGGCGCAGTTGCTATTGGTAACAGAACGCCCGCACTATTGTGTGTAGGTCTTGGGATAAGCGCGCCATATGCTACACTTATGGCGTTTATAGCCGTAATGCTACCCACAGGCGGCACGCCGTTTAGGCTTGTAGTGTTAAAGACTACAGTAAATCGAGGGGCAGTTTGCCCTGTTATATTTATATTAAGTCCGTCTTGTCCGACAAGCACATCTTGCACAAGTCGTACGCTAACAGTAACTTGTTGACGCGTTCCCGCATCTTGATACCACGCCGTAACTTCAAGTACCGGATTGCCAACATTTGCTAGCACCGCAACATTTGCTTGCGCTAGCGCTTGAGTGTTATGCACAACAATATTATGTGTGGTGATTACAGGAGTAGCGCCACGGCTAGCGGTTAAGATCAAGCCATTCATTAAATTGTCGGCACTTGCATTAAACGACACGAGTCGTGTCGCCAAATAATCTAACCTGCCTGCATTTGTAAAGAACGCACTATCTACAGAATTTGGCGTAAAACCCGCCGTAATAAATCCAGCCGATAGTACACTACCCACTATATTTATATTAGTTCTGTCTTGGCCAGGTAGCGTCTCGAAACCTTTAGTTATCTCGACCGCAACCGTCTGCCCATTCGCCGCCGTCCGCCACGCGCGCGCGTTGATCATGTTGGCACCGCCAACATTTACAGCAGTAGCCGACGCCTCGTCGTTTGCAATTGGTACATTAACATTTGAGGCGAATATGCTGTCGCCACGATTAGTGCTAATAGTGATACTACCAACACGCTCGCCAGCGCCAGCGTTGAAAACGATAGGTGCAGTTGGAATATCGTAGCGAGCACTTCTAGGACCAGTGATGTTAGCACCAGAACCTGTAGGACTGCCAGCTTGCCATGAAGGGGTTAAAACACCACTTCCAGCTAA